>Ga0209390_10000008_pt1 | contig 299820 bp, 272 predicted proteins | sample BON01_FD_187212 | JGI IMG/M metagenome (GOLD analysis project Ga0209390, IMG submission 187212) | Freshwater microbial communities from Lake Bonney liftoff mats and glacier meltwater in Antarctica - BON-01 (SPAdes) (version 2) | ecosystem: Environmental > Aquatic > Freshwater > Ice > Glacier... | reverse complement strand
TGACCCATCTTATCTTTTTTCGTCGACAAGTAAGCCTCATTATATTTATTTGCGTAACCAAATAAAGAGATTGTTTTAGAAATTTTTATTCCATGGCTTTTCATTGCTTCACGCTTTATCGGATTATTTGTAAGTAGATTGATTTCTGTGATATTAAGTTCTTTTAATATACTCGCCGCCGCATCAAATGACCTTTCATCGTCATCGAATCCTAGGAAGTGGTTGGCTTCTACAGTATCGTAACCTTCTTCTTGAAGCGTGTAAGCCCTTATTTTATTAGTGAGGCCAACGCCCCTGCCTTCTTGCATCATATAAAGAATAATGCCTGCGTTTTCTTCTTTTTCAGACATTCTTGCAACCGTGTCGAGTAGTTGGTCCCTACAATCGCAAGACAACGAAGCCATTAAATCTCCCGTATAACAAGAAGAATGAATTCTTACCATAGGCACTTGCACCTTAGAAAGGTCCCCAATTATTATTGCGTAATGCTCTTGACCAATAAAATTCGGTCTAAATGAAAGAATTTTTGCACTTTTAGCGTGCTTTAAATTCAGATTGGCTTGCGCTACCAAACTAATTTTTTGATTCACATTCAATAAATATTCTGCAAGATCTTGATGAGTTATATTTATTATCTCCTCTAGCTTTTCTTCATCACAGTTAACCTTTAGCATTAATAACGTAGGAAGTATCTCAGCTATCTTGGTAAGCTGCACTGCAACCTCTGCAGATTCAATATCAAACGCATTATTAGAAAGCATATTGTGATTTTTTAATATGTTTTGTTCTGATAATTTTATATCTTCAAACGTACAGTCAGATTGATCAAAAAATACAAGCTTCTCTGAATTACTGTCTTCCTTTGTTATAAAAGCAGCTTTTTCTGCACTCATCACAAGACACATAGTCTTATTCATCAATGCCAACTTTTCATATAATTGCAAATTCAGAGTTTCTACTGGAATAAACAGATAACTATTATTTACAGACACTGGCAGCCCAAGCCTTAAATCACTTACTGATCTACCTATCTTTAATAATGTTTTTTCAGTATTGGATAATAATTGCATTACAAAACTCAAATGACGCTTAGTTATTTATACAGAAAAACTGCGGATTGCAAAGCGTTTTTGTAAAGTGTATAATCCAAGCGCATAGCTAAGGTAACCTACAGATGAAAAGAAAGGACATAATCTTATATAGTAAAGATTCATTTCTGTATGACTTAATTAAACAGAGTCATCCTTCGTATCATATTGAGCAACGCACAGCTTTTACTATCCCAAAAATAAAAAACAATCTGCCTTTGATTGTCATAGATGATATTGCATGCAACGAAAAGTTGATCAACTCTCTTTCTGATTTATGTACAATAATTGCCATTGGGAATAAGAATATATATTCAAAACAAATCACTTTCCTAAAAAAACCTATAGTTTACAATGAAATAATAGAAATCATTGATTCTTCAAGAAAGAATCTCATGAGTATTTCAGATAATATTTGGGTTAACATGACGAGTAGACTTTTTATTTACCTTAATGATCAAAATATTACGTCCAATAGCCTTACAGAAAAAGAATATGATCTGTTATTGTATTTAATATCAAAAGATTTTGCTCCAAAATCAAAAATAGAAATATTGAATAATGTTTTTGGCTATAATGAAACAGTGTTCACAAGTACTCTGGAAACACACCTATCTAGATTAAGACAAAAGATTTCACCGATAATGCTAATTTTATATTCCGAAAAAGAAGGCTATAAAATCAAAAAATCTGAAGAAAATATAGAATCATAGAAAACGCTGTGATATAAGAGCTGATAGGTATAACTTATTAAGGTGTCATTATGAAAAATAAATTATCAATATTGTTATCAGCCTTACTATTTACAATAACAAGCTTTGCAGCCCAAGCATCAAATCCTTATGTAGAAAACATATGGGCAAGAAAATGCGATCAGGGTAAAACAACAGCAGTATATTTCAACATTCATAACAAGACAAATGTAGATGAAGAGCTATTAGGAGCGAGTACTGATGTTGCGGAAATGACAGAAGTACATAAAACAGTTACAGAAAATGGCGTTTCTCAAATGGTCCACATTGATAGATTGGTGATTCCTGCCGATCAATCTGTTAAGTTTCAACCTAAAGGCATACACATAATGTTGATGGGAGTTAAACAAAAACTAAATGCTGGTGATGAATTTTATCTACACCTAACATTTAAAAATGCTGGAAAAAAAACATACAAAGTAATAGTAAAGTAATTAATGCATAGCTTTATTTCAGAATTTAAAGAGAGAGGATTCTTCTACCAGTGTACTGATGAATCCCTTCTCTCTTCTACATTACAAAAAGATAAAACTGCCTCAGCTTATATAGGCTTTGATTGCACTGCTCCATCTCTACATGTTGGAAATCTCATGCAATTGATGATACTAAGGCTTATGCAAAAACATGGTGTTCGCCCAATAGTATTAATTGGTGGCGCCACAACAAAAATTGGAGACCCATCAGGCAAAGACAAATCAAGACAGATTCTCTCAGAAGATCAAATAAATTCAAATATAAAAGGCATTAAAACAGATATCGAAAAATTTATAAAATTCGGAGACAAGGGAACTGACGCAATATTACTAGATAACTCTGCATGGCTAGACGAAATAAAATATACTCAGTTTCTTGGAGAATATGGTAGGAATTTTTCTATTAATAGGATGCTGAGCTTTGATAGTATTAAATCAAGGCTAGAAAGAGAGCAAAATTTAACATTCCTTGAATTCAACTACATGATATTGCAGGCATATGACTTCCTGCATCTAAACAAAAATTATAATTGTGTTTTAGAATGCGGTGGCTCTGACCAATGGGGAAACATAGTAAGCGGTGTAGAGCTCATAAGAAGAGTTCTAGGAAATGAATCATTCGGACTAACCTGCCCTCTTATCACAACGGCTGCTGGTGCAAAAATGGGCAAGAGTGAAAATGGAGCTGTCTGGCTTGATGAATCCATGCTATCTCCATACGATTACTTTCAGTTCTGGCGTAACACAGATGACAGAGATGTATTTAGATTCATGAAAATCTTTACCGACATACCTGCGCAAGAAATAAATGAATATGAAAAAGACACACAAAAGAATATCAATGATTATAAAAAATTATTAGCTTTTGAAGCAACGAAATTATGTCATGGAGCAAAAAATGCTCAAGAAGCGTCCGATACAGCTAAAGCTGTTTTCGAGCAAGGCAATATGGCAAATATATCAAGCTTTGAATTAGATGAATCATTGATTGCTGATGGTATTTTTGTCTATGAGCTTCTTAAGATAACTTCTTTATCTCAATCTAACGGTGAAGCAAAGCGCCTAATACGTGGTGGTGGCGCAAGCTTAAACCAAGAAAAAATCTTAGATGAATCTTTCAAATTGTATAAAAAAGATTTTGATAGTAGCTATATAACCTTATCTAGTGGCAAAAAGAATCATATCAAAGTCATATTGATATAATATTTCTTGCCTTCATTTTTGTTTATTTTATAATCTCTAGACTACCATTTTTTATCATGGAGATGTAATGAAAATAGAATTAGAAGAAGACTACGTTCCTTCAGAAAATGAAGAATACATGAACCCAAAACAACTTGAGTATTTTAAGCGTAAATTAGTCGCTTGGAAACAAGAGTTAATTAATGAAGCTCAAGAAACAATATTGCATCTAAAAGAAGATAAATTAAATGAACCAGATATTGCCGATAGAGCGATGGCAGAAGCAGACGCCGCTTTTGAGCTTCGTAGCAGAGGAAGGTACAGAAAACTTATTACTAAAATAGAGCACGCTTTGCAAAGGATTGATGCGAACAATTACGGATATTGCGAAGAAACCGGAGAGCCAATTGGGCTCAAACGTTTAGAAGCAAGACCCGTTGCAACTCTTTGCATAGAAGCACAAGAAAAGCATGAGAATTTTGAAAGACAGCACAGCGAAGAGTAGCTTTACCGGCATAATTGCACGATGCAGCTCTTCCCATTTGTAATTTCCACGTAAGCGTGAATCCGCAATCGAGTTAGGCAGGCGGCTTTTATATCATTCTTATGGTCATTCCGAGCGAAAGCTGGAATCAGCAGTTGAGTTCCATCATTACCGTGGGCTAGATCCCGGATCAAGTCCGGGATGACAGTATGGGACGAGGATGATCTCAGGTTATTGTCAAAGTGCTCTACTTCGCGAAAACTATTTTTTCTATGTCTTCTTTTGTAGAGTGAGTTAGATCTTTTATAATTTCTCTCACCGGAACATCTTCAAGAGCCGGAACATTTTTAAGAGATTTTGGAAAATGAGCTCTTATATCTCCGAGCATTTTTGCTGTAGTCACTATAATAAGCTCATGAATTTTAGTCTCTCTGTGTAGCTTTTCAATTTCTTTAATAATAACTCGTGAAAATTCCTCTCTGTCTAGGTCTTTATGATCACTAGATGGGTCTAAAAAATGAGGAGTGGAAGATCGCCCTCCTGCACTAAATCCTGTCTTTAAATCTTGAGTATGATGATGAATGCCCAGATCTTCTGCTTCTATAACTTTTAGTAATTTCTTGATATGAAAGCCAACTGATTCATATAACTTTGCATGTTTTGCATCCACTACAACTATAATTTTATACATAATCTACCTCCAAAATATACATCGCGCTTTTATTGTAAGCTTTTTGATTTAGCTATTCAATCCTTAAAAACTTCTAATACAAAATAACACTAGAAACATTACCTACTTTACATTTTATAAAAATCGTAATAAACAGTGAGCTTGATTTATATAATGTCATTAACAAAATGCATAGAAACAAGTTTTTAAATCTTTTAGATGGCTATACTCCACAAGATTCAAATGAAATAAAATTTAAAGAAGATATAATAAATTTTGTGAGAGAACACGAAGATTGTTTTGAACGTTCAATGCCTGAAGGCCACATTACTGGATCAGCTTGGATATTAGATTCTACTGGCAATCAAGCTCTTCTTACACATCATACAAAGTTAGACAGATGGTTTCAGCTCGGAGGCCATTGCGATGGAGACTCAGACGTACTTGCCGTAGCTATTAAGGAGGCTCAAGAGGAATCAGGAATTGATGATATCGTGGCAATCAGTGAAAATATTTTTGATATCGATATACACTTGATCCCTGATAATTCTAGAGAGAAAGCTCATTACCACTACGACATAAGATTTCTATTACAAATCAAGCAAGATAAAGAAGTCAAATGCAATTCTGAATCAAAAGCATTAAAATGGATTGGCAAAGATATTCGTTATATCCCGACAGATAATCCTTCTGTAATCCGTATGTTTAATAAGTGGATAGAAGAAGATTTGAGTTGTTAAGCACCAGCATTTGAAATGTGTTTTTGCTTCATAGCATTTTCCCCATTGCCGTATCTCTTGGATCAGTTTTTTCGCCTTCTGGGTCATTAAATAACATTTCTATATAACCATGTTTTCTGTAAAAACTTACAGCTTCTGGTGAAGATTCCGTATGAAGAATTTTATATTCTTTTGTTTTTAATAATTTTTCAATTAATTCTAAAAAATTTCCTCCCATACCAGAATTTCGTTTAATCTCATCTATCACAATTATTCGCATAGCCGACCTATTCTCAGGCCACAATTGAACGTGAGAATAACCTACAATCTCGACCCCCTTATAGAGGAGCAAGTGCAGATGCCCAGGATGGTTAAATGTCCAAGTGTAAGGATCATTTACCGGAACTTTATCAAAAAAATATTTCTGACGGAATTTTTTTGCAATTTCCAATTCATGATAATGATTTGCGTACATTATACGGATCTTATCAAACCCAGACTTTTGTAGTATAGATCTAATAAATTCATCCTTACCTAGATTGTAGCCAGTATAATTACTGTCTTTCTTTTGAAAAGAAGATTGCTTAGTAAGTAATGTTTTTTTCAATTCCTGATATTCACGGCAAGATTCGGGGTGTGTACGAAGATACTCTCTAAAACTTAAATTAAGATCAATTTCAGGGCTTGATTTTTCATATAGATGCAAGTTTATATCTTTGCCTTTCCTCAAATAAAGGCGGAATGGTAAATGCATCTCACCTCTTGGCTCATAGCCAATTTCCTCAAGTATTGGAATGGCTAAAGTAAAACTACTAACTACCCCTATGATGTCGATTATTGGTTTTGCACTAAGGCTTGGTACTGAAGTAGACCCTATATGATGAATTTCAAGAAGGTTATCGCCCAAAGATTCTTTGATTTTAACTGACTCTCTCTCATATTGATGAGGCCAGTTTACGTCGTATGGAACAACCGAGATATGTTTCATTTTTAATCCCGCAGAGTACAGCTACCACCTTTTGAAATGATTTTTTTACAAATAGCATTTGCATCAGATTTTGAATTTACTGGTCCAACATGTATATAATGCAATCTTTCGTTGCCACTCTTTTCTGTATAAAGCTTACCTTTCAGCCCCTTTAATGCAGCATAATGTTTTTTGACCATTATATCCCAAGCTTGATCGTATACCTTTTCAGACTTAAGCTTAGCGATTCTGATATAATATATCTTCTTTTCAGGATTAGCAGTTACTTTAGTTATAAGGTTATTTTTTTTCTGTTCAAAAATAGACTTAGTGACTTCTTTTTTAATAGGTTCTTCTATTATTATAGTAGCTTTAATCACTTCTTCTTTTAGTTTAGCTTGAGAATTGTTATGTGGAATTTTTTTGCTAACAATACTCATCATCTCCTTTTTTGACATTGGCTCTTCTTTTGAATAAGAAGCCACAACAGCTTTAGAGCTTTGTCTGCCTGATATATAGTCGTATATCCCCTTATCCATATTTGCAATTTCGATTCCGCCAGGATTCTCAGGTTTAAATTTTATTTGATGGTTCAATTTTATTATAGGAAGATCTTTAGGATCAACAGTTACTACCTGAGTATTGTAAGCATACCAAGATAAATATACGAAAAAAAATAAGGCAAAAATTACTGCTAGAAATTTATACTTAAAGTATTCATCACTTTGTGAAGATTGTTTTTTCTTAGTAATGATATCCATAGAACTCTACATTTTCTCAACAGGAGATACACCGATTAACCTTAATCCACTTCCTATAATGTTAATCACTGCTTTCAGTAAAGTCAAACGCGCTTTGGTTAGCTCCTTATTTTCTTGGATAATAAACCTCAAAGATTGATCATCTCTGCCCCTGCTCCATAAGGCATGATATTTTGTAGCCAAATTAATAAGATATATTGTAAGCCTATGAGGTTCTTGATGAGTCACAGCTAAACTTACTTGCTTTGGCCAATAAGCTAAAGTTCTAATTAAATTTAATTCAATCTCACTATTCAATAATGATAAATCAACTTCCCCCTCAAGCTCAGATATAATGCCTGGCATAGATTGCTCGGCATTTTCTAATACAGAGTGGCTTCTCGCATAAGCGTACTGAACATAGAAAACAGGGTTATCTTTAGATGTTTCTTGAACTTTTCCTAAATCAAACTCAAGTATTGAATCATTTTTTAACGTAAGCATCATGAACCTTAATATATCCTTGCCTACGACATCAACTACTTGTCTGACAGTCTCGAAGTTCCCTGCCCTTTTTGACATTTTAAATGGTTGTCCATCTTTTAAATAAATAACCATTTGACATAATTTAATATGCAAATTTAGGACATTGTTATTCAGAACCTTACATGCAGCATAAAGCCTTCCCTGGTAACCAATATGGTCTGCTCCTAAAATCAAAACCAATTCATCGAATTTACGTTGTAGTTTATTTTGCAAATAAGCTATATCGGCTGCAAAGTAAGTCCATTTACCATCGGATTTTTGTAAAGGACGATCCATATCATCACCAAATTTAGTGGATCTAAAAAGCAACTGCTCTCTTGGTTCCCATTCTGCAGTCATCCTGCCCTTTGGCTCCTCTAGTATTCCTTTATATACTACGTCTTTACTTGCTAAATACCCTGTAACTGCTTCAATTTTATTTTCATGATGCAAGCTGCTCTCATAAAAGAAGATATCGTGCTGCACACCCAATAACAATAAATCGGTCTTTATTAGCTTCATCATATAGGATAATGCAAAATCCCTTATTACAGGACGCCATTTATCTTCTTCAATTGTCACTAGTTGGTATTGATATTGGCTTTTTAGCTCTTTTGCCGCGTCTATAAGATAATCTCCTGGATAGCAATCTTTGGGAAAATCCCCTATTTTCTTACCACATAATTGCAGGTATCTTAAATAACAGGATTTCACCAAATTATCTATCTGAACACCAGCGTCATTCACGTAGTATTCTTTTGTTACTTTGTACCCAGAATATTTTAATAACAATGCTAAGGCATCTCCATATATCGCACCACGAGCATGGCCAACATGCATTGGACCAGTTGGATTTGGGGAGGCAAATTCAATATTTACTTTCCTGCCTTGTCCGATGTTGGATTTACCGTAATCATCAGCTTTCTCTATAATAGAAGTAATCTCTTCATACCAATAATTAGGCTGTATGGTTATATTAATAAAACCAGGGCCTGCTATCTCTAATTTACTGAAAATCTTATCCGATTCTATATGCTTTATGATAAGCTCGGCTATATCTCTTGGGCTTTTTTTTGTGGGTCTTGCAAGTAGCATGGCTGCATTTGTTGCCATCTCTCCATGAATTGTATCGTTTGGAATTTCGATAACAATGCCCTCAAAATTTATACCGTTCCAATCATTTTTCTTTGCAAGAGATTCTATAGCTACTAGAATTTTTTCTCTTACTAATTCATAAATATTCATAAATACAACTTTATAGTGAAGGACTGGATTATAATATCCTAAGATCTTGTGTCAATCTAATATATACATCCCTGACAATGCATAGGTTTGTACGAATATATCACGATCAGAATAAATAATGAGCACTTGACTAAAACATTGATAAAACTTTATTATAATCGTCAGTCCAAAATCATACAAAAAATGTTCAAGAAAATTAAATCTCAAATAAGCCCTTATCTCACAAAAGATTTATTGCCTATATTTTTTCTTGGATTTGCAGGAGGTGCGCCATTTAGTTTGATAGCATCAGTTCTTTCTGCATGGCTTACAGAGCTTGGAATATCCAAAACTAGTATCGGGCTTTTTACTTTGGTAGCCGTTCCCTATTCTTTTAAGTATCTATGGTCACCATTTATTGATGGTCTAAATATTCCAATATTAAAAAAATTAGGAAAACGAAGAAGTTGGCTACTTACAACGCAAGTATTTTTGATGGCAGCTATATTTGCATTAGGTTCTATTAATCCACTAGAAAACATTACTCTATGTGCAATATTGGCAATTTCTGTATCTTTCTTCTCAGCAACTCAAGATATTGTAATAGATGCATACAGAATAGAAAGACTTGCAGTGCACCAACAAGGTATGGGAGCAGCTATTTATTCTTACGGGTATAGGATTGCTTTATATATCTCTGGAGCTGTTCCATTGATAATTGCCACATATTACACATGGAAATTGGCGTATATATTCACTGGTATGCTGATATTAGTTGGAGCAATAACCACTCTTGTAATAAAAGAGCCTCATGAACATCATGAATCGACTAAAGAGCGCAATCTGCTTCAATTCTTAAATGATATTATCATTGCACCTTTCAAAAACTTTATTAAAATCCCAGAATGGTATTATGTTATTGCCTTTGTCATTTTATTTAAACTAGGTGACGCAATGGCCGGAATAATGACAACACCATTTCTTCTAGATACTGGCTTTACAAAAATAGAAATTGTTTCAATTGTAAAAACATACGGTTTAATAACTACATTCATTGGATTATTTATTGGTGGACTCATGGTCAATAAATTAAGCTTTAGAAAATCTTTGTTATTTAGCGGTATTGCCCAAATGCTTTCTAACTTAATGTTTGTATACCAAGACTATGTTGGACATGACATGATAGCCTTAGTTTCGACTATTACAGTAGAAAATTTAGCTTCTGGTATGGGAGCAACTGTTATGATTGCTTACTTAAGTAGTTTATGTAGCCTCAAATTTGCAGCAACACAGTATGCTTTATTAAGCTCAATTGCTACATTATCTAGAAATATGCTTTCGGGTTTTTCTGGAATAGTTGTAGATCGCTATGGTTGGAGCATATTTTTCCTTGTAAGTACATTAGTTGCTCTACCAGCGCTAATGTTAATTTCAAAAATACAAGTATTCAATAAACATAGACAATGACTTCGTTTGTACTACAAAATAAACTAACTCCTATGATGGAACAATATTTTATGATCAAAAATGATCATAAAGACTGCTTGTTGTTATACAGAATGGGAGATTTCTACGAATTATTTTACGAAGATGCACTAATCGCCGCCCCAATCCTTGGTGTAGTTCTTACAAAAAGGGGGAAAAATGAAAACCAAGATATCCCAATGTGTGGCATACCTCACCATAGCAGTAGTAATTATATAAAAAAACTAATTGATCATGGGCATAAAGTTGCAATATGTGATCAGCTTGAATCTCCTGAAGAAGCAAAAAAAAGAGGAGCAAAATCTGTAGTAAAAAGAGAAGTAGTTAGAATAATAACTCCCGGAACAATTACAGAAGATAATCTTTTAAATCAGACAACATCTAATTACTTAGCATCAATTGCAATAAGTGGTGATGAAATTGCTTTGGCATATACAGATATTTCTACTTTAGAGTTCTCGGTTGTATCTCTTGATATAACTCATTTGGGTTCACATTTAGCAAGGATAAATCCATCAGAAATTCTTGTGCCCGATAGCATATTATCAAATAAGGATGCTAAGGAAATTATAGCAAATTTTAAAGATAAAATCGTAACATTTGCTGATACATTTTTTGATATAAATAAAACAATAAAAAGGCTGCTAAACAACTTTAGACTTCATAGCAAAGATAGCCTTAAGGAGTTAAATAAGTTACAAATTTCTTCTTGCGGTTCCTTAATTGAATATATTTCAATAACACAAAAAAAAGAAAGGATTATACTAAGCTTTCCAAGGGTTCTACACGATAATGAATATATGATTATTGATAGAACGGCACAAAACAATCTAGAATTATTATCTTCAAAGAGCGAGATCGATTACTCATTATTTAAAGTAATTGATAGAACATCGAGTAGTTCGGGTAGTAGGCTTTTAAAGCGCTATCTAGTGTTCCCTTCAGTAAAAATAGATACGATAAAAGGAAGGCTGTCTCTAGTAAAATCATTTATAGAAAATAAAATTACACAAGAGAATATCAGCAATATTTTAAAATCCACCACTGATATTCAAAGAGCTCTTTCAAAACTTGCAATAGGAAGAGGCTCGCCAAATGATTTATATGCAATTCATCAAGGGCTGATGAATGCCAATTCGATTGCTGATCTAGTAAAGAATATTCAAAATAGTAAAATCGAAAAACTCTTTCTAAGCCTTACGCACAACAAAAAAATTAATGTTTTACTTCAAGAGTCTTTAATACCAAGAGATCTCTATCTAAATCAAAATGATTTTATAAACCACTCTTATAATAATGACCTATCTAAACTCTACAATTTCAGAGCAAATATTAAAGATCTTCTAGAAAATCTAAAAAGCGAGTATAAGCAGAAAACTGGAATTCAAAGCCTCAAAATAGAATACAACAATGTCATAGGCTATTACATTGAGATCACAAAGTCTCATTTAGACAAAATTACCAGTGAAGAGTTTATACATAAACAAACAATGTTGAACTGCTCTAGGTATATTACTGAAAAACTTAAAGAACTAGAAAATAAAATACTAAATATTAATGACGAGATCTCGCAGTTAGAAAATAAAATTTTTAAAGAAATCTCAGACGAAATAGTTTCATCCCATGACTCACTCTCTCAAACGGCAAAAAGCCTAGCTTTTATTGATGTAATGTGTTCTTTTGCTATTATTGCCAGTGAAAAAGACTATTGCGAACCAGATGTCACAACAGACCTGTCATTTGATGTTTTAGAAGGACGGCACCCTGTGGTGGAATATTCTTTGGCAAAAAATCAGAATGAGAAATTTGTTTCAAATGATTGTAATTTATCAAGAAAGCAAAACATTTGGCTCATTACCGGACCAAACATGGCTGGTAAAAGTACATTTTTAAGGCAAAATGCATTAATTGCTATACTGGCCCATATCGGCTCGTACGTTCCTGCCAAAAAAGCTAAAATAGGAGTAGTTGATAGGATTTTTAGTAGAATTGGATCCGGAGATGATTTGGCACAGGGTCATTCTACTTTCTTAGTAGAAATGATAGAAACCGCAGCTATCTTAAATCAAGCAACAGAATCTTCTCTGATAATCCTAGATGAAATAGGCAGAGGGACGTCTACTTATGATGGAATGGCTATAGCCTTTAGCTGCCTTGAGCATATTCACAATAAAATCTGTGCAAGGAAGTTTATTCTCAACCCACTATCATGAACTGATCAAGCTATCAGAGCATCTTCAGGACGTACGCTTCTACACAGTAAGTGTCAAAGAATGGGAAAATAAAATAATATTCATGCACAAGGTCATTCAAGGAATAGCTAATAAGTCATATGGTATTAACGTTGCACAATTAGCCGGAATACCAAACTCTGTTATCGCAAGATCAAAAGAAATCTTGATGAACCTTGATAAAGGATCACCAAAAACTTCAAATCAGAATTCCAATAATTTTGATTTGTTTGATATTCCGTCCTCTTCTAAAAAAGAAGAAAAAATAGTATCAGAGATTATGAAGATAAAAATTGATGAGCTCTCAGCTAAGCAAGCTCTTGATATACTTTATAAGCTAAAAGAAGACTGCGAATAAATTAGTCTGATTTCTTATGGCTGAATAAACCTAATATCGGTAGAGAAATAAATATCGATGAATATGTTCCAATAACGATACCAACGAAAACTGTGATACTGAAGCTTTTAAGAGCCTCACCACCATACAATATCAATGCAGCCACAGCTATTAAAGTAGTGAGAACAGTTAGCATTGTACGTGATAAAGTTTCATTAGTGCTAATGTTTAAGATTGAGTCTAAAGGCTGCTTTCTTATTTTTCTGATATTCTCTCTAACCCTATCATATATAACTACTGTATCGTTCACAGAATAGCCAAGCACTGCAAGTATCGCAGCTATAGAAGTAGCATTAAATTCAAAACGGAATAACACAAGAAATCCAATGGTCAGAATAAGGTCGTGCATTAATCCAATAATCATACCTACTGAATATTGCCAATTAAACCTATACCATATGTATAATATGATTCCAATGAGAGTTAGAGATACTGATACTATTCCTTTTTTAATCATATCATCACCAACTTCAGCACCAACAAATTCTATTTTACGGAATTCTATCTGATTGGAAACGTCTTTTATTAAAATAGATTTGATATTTTCAATATACTCATCTCGTTTCTTTTCATCTTTAACACCGATTTTAATCATCAAGTCCCTGCCCTGATCAAGAGTTTGTATACTTACATCTCCTATCTCAAGATCATTAAGCATATTCCTTATTTTTCTTACATCTGGCTCTTGTGGAAGCCTGACTTCAAATAAAATACCTCCAGTAAAATCGATACCGAAATTTAATGAGTAGAAAAAAAGCCCAAAGAAAGTAGCTACAATTAAAGCTAAAGAAGATGCTAAAGTAATAAATTTGAATCTCAAAAAGTCAAATTTTGTATCATGCGGAAAAAAATTCCTTAGTAAATATTTACTGTTCATGTGAATGCCTTTTATCTTTTCTAACTTTAATGTTTACCATTTCTATAAACAAAGAGAAGAATAGCGCAAAATATAAGTATCCTTTTGGAATATTAATGTCAATTCCAGAGAAAAGCAAATATAGACCAATTAAAAGAACGAATCCCAAACCAAGAACTTTGATGCTAGGGTTAGAGTGCATAAAGTCTCCTATTGCCTTAACTGAAACCAACATCACAATCATCGCAATAATAATTGCTGGAATTATTAAGTATAAGTTATTGACCATACCAACAGCCACTATAACTGAATCAAAGGAAAGAACTAGATCCACAAAAATAATTTGTATTACAGCCCTTACCTTACTTTGATATTGGTTTTTTGTATTATCGGATTTAGCTGCCTTTTCCCTTGGTGCCAACATGTTATATAATTCCATAGAAGCTTTTACTACTAAAAACAATCCACCTAAAAATAACAATATAGATCTCCCCGTGAACTCATTCTCGCCAATATAAAATAATGGCCTTACTAGTCCCATAACCCAAGAAACACCTAAAAGCATCACGATACGAAATGCTATAGCCAAGGTCACACCAAAGAACCTTATCTTTGCCCTATCAGGCTTAGGAATGCCATATACTATGATTGCTATGAAAATAATGTTATCAATACCAAGGATTATTTCTAAACTAGATAAAGAAATAAAGGTAATAAAATTTTCTAAAGTAAAGAGTCCTTCCATTTAATTTTGAGCCAAGATGAATATAAAGTTTTAAATATGATAGATTTATATATATAATCAGAGAATCTTTTATACCATAAATCACAGGAGATGAAAGTTGTTTTTAAAATCTAGCGTTATATTTTCCATATTAACTTTCATTTCAAGGATCTTTGGGTTTATCAGAGATCTATTAATAGCCTCCTTTTTTGGTACCGGAGTCTTTGCTGATGCACTAAATATAGCCTTTAAACTTCCTAATTTTTTTAGAAATATATTCGCAGAAGGAGCGTTCAGCGCTGCTTTTGTACCACTATTCAGCGGGAAATTATCGTCAGAAGGAAAAGACAAAGCCTTGTTATTCGCAAGCAACATTTTTGCAATACTTACTATGTCATTAGTAATATTTATACTAATACTAGAGATATTCATGCCTTTTGTTATAGCTATTTTAGCTCCAGGATTTGAGCATAACCCTGACAAGTTTACGATGACTGTATTCCTTACTAACATTACGACACCTTATCTTTTCTTCATATCGTTGGTAACATTTTTTTCTTGCATACTAAACTCGATAGGAAGATTTGCCGCGATGGCCGCCTCACCTATTATTTTAAATATTGTTATGATACTTGCAATGTATTTTATAGGTCAAACGCAGCCAGAAAAAGCAGTAGTAACTGCATGGAGTATGACAATAGGAGGAGTAATACAGCTTATTGTTATTATTTATTTCGTTTGTAAAAAGCAGGTTTTTCCAAAAATAATGATTCCTAAACTCACAAATGACACGAAAAAATTCTTTAAAAATCTTGGACCAGCAGCCCTTGGTAGTGGCGTTACTCAAATAAACTTGTGGATTGGAACAATAATTGCGACATCAATACCAGGTGCAGTATCTATGATTTATTATGCAGATAGATTAGTGCAGCTACCAATATCGCTTATTGGAGTTTCAATTGGAATAGTAATTTTACCTACGCTATCAAGATATTTTAAATCAAATAATAAAATCGCTGCTATCTCCACTCAAAATCGTGCCCTAGAAATATCAATGTTACTTAGCCTTCCATGCACAGCGGCTGTATTAGCTTTAGCAGAACCTATGATTTATATATTATTTGAAAGAGGTGAATTCAAAGCAGCCGATACAATATCTACTACACCTGGCCTTATTACATTAGCAATAGGAATGCCCGCATATGTAATGAATAAAATAATGATTCCATGCTTTTTTGCGGTAGAAGACACTAAAACCCCTGTAAGAATATCAATAATATGCTTAATAATTAATGTGATTGGAAACCTTGTCTTAATAAGGTATATCGGATATTTTGGAATTACATTATCAACTGCAATTACTGCTTGGGTTAACATATCACTATTAACTATATTCGCTCGTAGAAAGAAAATTTTTGAATTTGATGATCTAATCAAACTCCGTTCGCTCAAACTAGTTCTAGCTTCTACTTTCTTATATGTGTTTCTGGAAGCGGTATCTGGTTTATCCTCATCGCTTTTATATTCAACAAGTAAACTAGTATCATTATCCGTGTTCTCAGGGATATTACTTGCTGGATTTATTATATATATATACTCACTGCATATAACAAAAGCGTATACTATTAATGATCTGAAGGAGATATTCTAAAGATATCCATTTTTATAAAATTAGCAGTACTTTAGCTTATAAAACCTTTATCCATCCTGATTTCTGCTTTTACTAGAATGAAGTCATAGGAATTAGATAACTATAACGTGTCTGTGATTAAAATATACACAGATTGCAGCCAGATTGCAGTTTTTAAGCAATTTATTCTTTTTATTTTTCACCTCAGTTGACACAAAATATTGATGATTTACTATTTTACAATTAATCAATTTTATAATAGGAATTTATGTTAGAACCAAATGCAGATCAACAATCTATGCCTAATACAGAACCAACAGCTGCTGCAACTGAAGTAACAGCAAATACAGAAGAAATAGTAGCACCAGTAGCAGAAGAAGCTGCACCAGCGGCAGAAGAAGCTGCACCAGCGGCAGAAGAAGCTGCACCAGCGGCAGAAGAAGCTGCACCAGCGGCAGAAGAAGCTGCACCAGCGGCAGAAGAGGCTGCACCAGCGGCAGTAGTTGCAGAAGCAGCAGTAGATTCAGCGGACGAAGGAGCTGAAGAATATACAACAGAAGAAAGTGACGAAGAACTAACAGCTGAAGAAGAAGCTAGAGAAGCAGAAGCTAGAGTAAAGGCTGAAGCAGAAGCAGCTGCACCAGTAGAAGGATCTACAATAGACACAGAAGAAAGTGAAGAAGAACTAACGGCTGAAGAAGAAGCAGCTAGAGAAGCAGAAGCGGAAGAAGCTAGAGCAGCTGAAGAAGAAGCTAGAGTAAAAGTTGAAGCAGAAGCGGAAGAAGCTAGAGTAGCTGAAGAAGCTAGAGCAGCAGAAGAAGCTAGAGCAGCTGAAGAAGAAGCTAGAGTAAAAGTTGAAGCAGAAGCTGAAGAAGCTAGAGTAAAAGCTGAAGCAGAAGCGGAAGAAGCTAGAGTAAAAGCTGAAGCAGAAGCGGAAGAAGCTAGAGTAGCTGAAGAAGCTAGAGTAAAAGCTGAAGCAGAAGCAGAAGCAGAAGAAGCTAGAGTAACTGAAGAAGCTAGAGCAGCTGAAGAAAATACACTAAATTCAACACTGTCAACTGGCCACAATGAAGTTCCTAATGATCCTGGTAACGACTTTGATACTAATCATGCTAACCCTACAGGAGCCACACCACATTGGTACGACTGTTTAAGTAGTTGTAGTATATTGTAATATTTATTTTGGGGCATTTATATTGAGTTGCCTTAAATTGATTTGGAATCTGGTTAAGCTTATGGCACAAAATTTATACCAGATTCCATGTCAAACACGTAAAGATGCGCGGGATGACCAAAAAAAACATGTCATTCTCGCCCTTCCCATTGTCATGCTCGCGGAAGCGGGAATCTAAAACAGCTGAGCTCCATTGGTACCGCGGGTTAGATCCCGGATCAAGTCCGGGATGACGGCAAAGTGTGTTGTGGATGACGGCGTAGAAGATTGATAATGACAGTTTCAATAAATTAATTTTTCAATTAAAGTAAAGTAAGAGTCTTTTCATCTTCGACTTCTTCACTAGAAGCTAATTTTTTCTTATCCATTGAGACAAACACTTCATCCCATGTACCTTGAGTAGATGCTCTGGAGTATTCTGTGACTCTGTTTTCAAAGAAATTAGCGAATTCAACACCATTTAAAATTTCATCTAACCATGGTAATGGGTTATCTTCTACCAAGTAGATTTCTTTCAAACCAAGTTGTAACAATCTACGATCAGCTATGTATCTAATGTACTTTTTTACGTTTCTTGATGTCAAACCCTCTATATCTCCTACTTCAAAAGCAAGGTCTATAAATGCATCTTCAAAGTGAACAATTGTAGCACAGGCTTCGTAAATTTCACTTTTTAACTTCTCACTCCACACTTCTGGGTTTTCTTGAACAAATGTTCTAAAAAGTTTTATGATTGAGTTTGTATGCAATGTCTCATCACGCACTGACCAAGTTACTATTTGTCCCATACCTTTCATCTTATTAAAACGCTGAAAATTTAATAAAATAGCAAAGGAAGCAAAAAGTTGTAATCCTTCTGTGAATGCACCAAAAACCGCTAAAGTAATAGCTATATTGTCTTTTGTGTCCACACCAAACTTTTGCATGTAATCGTACTTGTCCTTCATTTCCTTGTACTTCATGAAGGCTTGATATTCAGTTTCAGGCATGCCTATTGTATCAAGCAAATGGGAATATGCAGCTATATGTATTGTTTCCATATTAGAAAACGCTGATAACATCATTTGTATTTCTGTTGGTTTGAATACTTGAGAATAATGCTTCATATAGCAGTTATTTACCTCAATATCAGCTTGAGTAAAAAACCTAAAGATTTGGGTCAAAAGATGTTTCTCTGATGTTGTAAGATTCTTCTTCCAGTCTTTCACATCATCGGCAAGAGGAACTTCCTCTGGCATCCAATGTATTCTCTGTTGTATCAACCAAGCATCATAAGCCCATGGATAAGAAAATGGTTTATATATTGGTTTTGCGTCTAAAAGTCCCATGATTCACCTATAATTTAGTAATTGTATATTAACTTAATTTTACTGACAAGCAAGACACTCATCATATTTATTCTCTTCTTCTTTAGGATGATGTCCAAGAACTGGATCGTTTTCCAAATCAAATTGGATCTCGTTCTTTTCTGCCTTATGGGCAACCTTATCCGCTCTTTGTATAGATGTAGATCTCATATAGTACATACTTTTCGTTCCTTTTTTCCACGCTGAAAAGTGTATGTCATGCAAAGTCTTTTTATTTATGTTACCTGGTAAAAATATGTTCAAAGATTGTGCTTGATCTATATAAGGAGTTCTATCCGCGCATAAATCTATAAGCCAACGTTGATCGATCTCTTGCGCAGTTTTAAATATCGCCTTCTCTTCAGGTGTTAGAAAACTTAAATGCTGAACAGATCCCTCATTTGTTGTAATAGAAGACCAAACTTTACTATCATTCATGCCTTTTGATTCAAGAAGAGCTTCCAAATGCTTGTTTCTTACAATAAATGAACCTGATAATGTCTTATGAGTATAGGTGTTAGCTATAAAAGGCTCTATCCCTGGAGATGAATTTCCACAAATAATGGAAATAGATGCCGTAGGAGCAATTGCAGTTTTGTTGGTAAACCTTTCCATTATATTACATTCTGCTGCATCAGGACATGGTCCCTTTTCCTCCGCAAGCAATTTAGATGCCTTATCTACTCCAAGTTTAATGTGTTCAAACATTTTCTTGTTCCAAACTTTTGCCATAACAGATTCAAATGAAACGTTATTTTTCTGGAAGAATGAATGAAGACCCATTACGCCAAGACCAACACTTCTTTCACGCATTGCTGCATACTTAGCCTTAGCCATGGTATCTGGAGCATTATCTATGTAATCTTGTAATACGTTGTCTAAAAATCTCATTACATCGGTAATAAACAGCTCGTCTTTGCTCCACTCATCGTAGTATTCTAGGTTTAGAGAAGATAAACAACATACAGCTGTTCTTTCTTTACCCAAATGATCCTTACCTGTAACAAGAGTAATTTCACTGCATAAATTAGATGTTTTTACTTTTAACCCAAGTTGCTTCTGATGCTTTGGTAAATATTTATTTACAGTATCGATGAATAATAAATATGGTTCTCCAGTTTCTATTCTTGTTGTAAGGAGCTTCGCCCATAGCGTTCTTGCATCAACAGTTTCAATAACTTCCTTGTTGTGTGGACTCACAAGATCCCATGTGGTTCCAGCTTCAACAGCCTCCATAAACTTATCTGATACAGTAACACCATTATGAATATTTAACGCTTTTCTATTTGGATCACCGCCTGTTGGCCTTCTAATATCTATAAATTCCTCAATCTCAGGATGATCCATAGGCATATAAAGCGCTGCACTTCCCCTTCTCAATGATCCTTGCGAAATTGCTAAAGTCATAGTGTCTTGAACACACATGAAAGGAACTACTCCAGATGTCTTCCCATTTCCTCTGACTTTTTCGCCTATTGAACGCAGATTTCCCCAATAACTTCCAATTCCGCCACCACGTGAAGCAAGCCAAACATTTTCAGTCCAAATATTTACTATTCCCTCAAGGCTATCTTCTACTTCATTCAAATAGCATGATATAGGCAAGCCTCTATCAGTACCACCGTTGCTTAAAACAGGCGTAGCTGGCATGAACCATAGATTACTAATATAGTCGTAAAGTCTTTGTGCATGTTCTGGATTATCAGAATAATGAGAAGCAACTCTAGCGAATAAAGATTGGTTTGTTTCTCCTTCTAATAAATAACGATCTTTTAGTACGGCTTTACCAAAATCAGTTAAATTATCATCTGCTTTTAAATTTAATTTTAAATCTATCTTGGTCTTCATATTGCCTCTTCCCTGATTTTTTGAATAAAGTTATTGCCGTCGCATTTATTATGATACCACCCTGATACGCATAGTGTCTATTGATATTTGTAGATATATAGTGTTTTTTCAAAACTAGATTACTACATATAGTAGCATCTAGAGAAACCGGGCTATTGAGTGTGACAAAAATAAGATATTGACGCTTGTTAATAAACTATTAATGCTTACTTCTCAATCTGATACATTTTTGGAACCCAAGACTTTGCCTCATTACCATATTTCTTTTTTAGTTCTTCGGCAATTTTGATTTGGTTCTTATTTCCAGACAATACCCCTAATGAGATATCTAAATCGCTCAAATCAACTATGGAAACAACGGAATTATTTTTTTGTCTAATCACAAACTCTCTACTACTAATATCAAATGCCTCAAGATACATCTTCTCTTCCTCAGACAATGCAAAGATTTGAGATACGTTTTCAAATGAGCTTCCGTCAGCTAAGAATATCTTAGTAGCCATTTTTGCATTATAGACGCCACCTACTGCTGCACTCCAATTTACTTTTTCACTACTAAAAGATGCACCTGCAATCATTATAGAATTTCTATCCTGTAAATCGTCTAGTATATATTCCAAGTTCTTCTCAAAATACACACTATTAAATACTTTATTACTATCCGATACAGCTAAAATTGATGGCTGCTTGCCTGTATAATATTCCTTAAAATAGTGCAGTATATAATTAATGATAGGTAAATTAAAGCTCATTGGCGTATCATGCACTCCAGTTATATCAACTCCAAAAACACCTGGTTCTGAAATTGATAACAATTCATCCACGTCATTGTCAAATATATGCGCAAACTTGCCCTTACCATACCACGGAGATAAAGTTTTTATAATTAGATTATTTAACTTATCAAATTTTTTATCATTAAAGAATTTGGCAACATTAGAAAGTTTTCTGTCTTTGGAATCTGCTTTAAAAATATTTTCTAAACCAGATTCTATAGCATCTTTGTAATTATCTATGTCAGTAGGATCGGAGTATTTATCAAGAAGATATAAAAACCAGTATATAAGATACTCTCTATTGCTATCTGTATCTTCTAATAACAATGGATTAAGTTTTATTGTATTACGCGCGGGGTCAAAAGATAAAACTTTATAAATACCATTCACCGATTCAATATAAAGCTTTGATTCATTCATTCCATCCAGATAGAAAATTCTATTTGTAAGCTTTGAAGCCTCTGAGAGTAAAAAATTTAATAATGTTTTCTTTCCAGAATAAGTATCACCAATTATTATAGTATGGCCATTGTCACCCACATGAAAATTAAAAAAGTAAGTAGTACCAAAATTTGTTTTAAGCAAGGTGACGTACTCACCCCACTTACTATTCAAAGATCCAAAAGGAAAATTATATAAAGAGGCAAAATAACCCACATCAGAGACAAGTATGTTACGCTTTCTTGCAATATAGGAAAAGTTTCCTGGGAGCTGCGCCCAAAAACAATTCTCCATATTTAAATCTTCCCTAATAATAGGAACGCCTATGTCTGATAAGTGATCTCCTACCTCGTAGCATATTTTTTCTAGACTCTCTAGATCTTGAGCTACAAGCATGATAGTTGTTTGCGTGTCACAAAAGACAAAGGTTTCTTTGCCTTGCCCCTCAGCAAAAACTCTGTTAAGACCAGATATCTCCTTTAGATTTTCATCTCCACTAATATCTAAGATATATTTCTGGTGCTCATAAGATTTTAAGGCGGCTTTACTGTCAGTAAAGTTTACAGTCTGAGTAATGACAAATTGATACTGCGTCTGCAAAAATTTATCTATTGCTTTATTCGATACGCCATCACAATCTTTAATAGAAAGCATTACTGCAAAAAATTTACTCTTCCCCATTTTTTTTATTTCAAGAGCATTATTCCCAAAAGCAGCATGGTATCTTGATAATTGTTTAGAGACATCCTGATCGTCTAATGGAACCTTTTCATTCTCTAACTGTATTATATTGCAGAAAAATGAAAGCAACTCTGAGTAGTACCCCACCTCGTGATCTTCTACAACACCAAGTTTCTTAGGGCTATAATCAGAAAGGGTTTCAAGCACGGAATCGACTAACTTGTTTAATGTTACAGAATTCATTTCCAAAAGCTTGTCATGTCTATTAATAAGAGATTGCACAAAAAACATTTTGGAAAAATTTTGGAAATTTATGTTTATTGGCATAGCACAAGAAATAATCGTGATGTAAAGTTCGTTATCAAACCTTTGATCCCAATTATTCATTTGAACCCAGGATTTATGAAGTTGATCTTGAAAAAATGAATTAAATTTTTCACCTGTATCCAAACTGACTTTTTTTCTAATAGTGTGAAAATAAAGAGCAAAATTCTGAGATTGAACTTTCTTCATTAGAGCTTCTCTAATAGTGGCTCTAAGGCCACCACCACTAGTACCAAGAACTTCGTGCGAAAGCCCCGCTATTTTTATTGTCTGCAGCAACTCTCCATTTTTTGTTAGAACTGTATTTTTATTATAATGACATGCATATGGAATAAAATCCGAAGATGGAGAATTTAATCTAGAATCATTAGTTCTTTGTTTGGCCTTCCTTTCAAAAAGCGTCTCTTTTATATTGCCCGATGTAGACATAATGATAATTAGATTTTAATTCAACTACGAATTGAAAGTATAGCTCCAAAGAATTTTCGAGTAAAGTTTTCAAACTAAGAAATAAATCTTATTTGATATTTATTTCCCAATTTTGTTAAATCTGCCGAAATTGTGGAAGAAATCTTTAAGTAAACCTGTGTCATCTCCTTTGATTGAAGATGTAGATTTATCAAATTTAAGCTTCCTGTGGGTATCAAGCGTGTAAATAGACACATCTGATAGGATATCGCTATTGTTAAAGTTTAGCTGTATCACTCTACTTTCCACCACTTGTGGGTTTAGTATTGAGACCCGCCTTGTTTTAGTACTGACATAGTACCATATGTTTTTATTGAACGTAGAAACAACAGAAGGAGAACCAGCTTCATTTAGCACATCACTCTTGTGCGATTTATTAGCTTTTAAATCCATAAAATTTGCTGCATCTCGTTCGTATCCATGGTTTGACATATTTACAATACAAGATGACAACACGAAAAAAGGAAGAATAATGAGCAATAAATTTTTGAACATATTTACAAGTTTTATAAAGTCTTTATATTTTCAGTAGATTTTTCTCTTAAATTGAGTTAAACATACTAGAAATCAGATCATTCACTATAGTGTATTGAATAAACGAACACAACTTTTATTTAAAGGAAAAAAATGGCAGTACCTAAGAAAAAAACATCAACATCAAAAAGAAACATGAGACGCTCTCATGATGCATTAAAAAAGATCACAGTTGTAACTGATCCGAAAACTGGGGAATACAAGCTTCCTCATCACGTCTCTTTAAAGGATGGTTTCTACAATGGAAAACAAGTTGTTCAGACTAAAGACACCAAAGAATCCAAAGAAGACTAAACCTAATTAAAAGAACAAAGGCATGGTCAACCAGTCTACTGAAAACCGGATTATCATAGCTCTGGATGCTATGGGTGGCGATAACGCACCAGATGCAGTTATAAAAGGCGCTAATTTAGCTATACAGGAAAATAACGATATATTTTTTAAAATATATGGTGACGAGGCAAAACTATTACCATTGCTCGAAGAATTTCCAGAACTAGTAAAAAATTCTGAGTTAATACACACAACACAAGTAGTGGCAGCTGATGAAAAACCATCAACTGCAATAAGAACTTGCAAGACCTCTAGTATGCAGCTAGCAATAAATGCAATAAAAGCTAAAGAGGCACATGCAGTCGTATCAGCTGGAAACACAGGCGCTTTGATGGCAATGTCTACAATTACCCTTAGAACTCTACCACAAATTCACAGACCAGCGATCATTGCATTTCTTCCTACTTTGCAAGGAAAAGTAGCAATACTAGACCTCGGAGCAAACGTAGAATCTGATGCAAATAATCTGTATCAATTTGCAATTATGGGAGATGCTTTTGCTAAAGTTTTATTACAAATAAAGAATCCGCGCATTGGGCTTTTAAATATTGGATCTGAAGAAAGCAAAGGAAAGGACTCCATAAAGTTAGCTAATGCTATGCTCAATGAAGAAAATAGCTTGCTGAACTTCCACGGATATGTTGAAGGAGATGAAATAGCAAGTGGAATAGTTGATGTAGTAGTCACAGATGGCTTCACAGGAAACGTTACATTAAAAAGCATAGAAGGTTACGCTAAAGTTTTCTTGCATTTTACAAAGAAAGCATTCTCAAGCAGCCTACTATCAAAGCTTCATTATCTCATATCAAAGTCAACATTCAAAAAGCTTTCAAAAAGCCTAGATAATAGGCTCTACAATGGCGCAATGCTTATCGGGCTTAATGGTATAGTAGTAAAAAGCCATGGATCTATGGATGAAGTTGGAATAGCCAATGCTATCAAATCCGCTCATGATTTAGCAAAATTCAATATCAACGAAAAAATAGCTGAAGAGCTTGCAGAACAACCACTATAAAAAAATCATGCGAACTCAACAAAGCCTTGATGGTCTTTACCACTACATACATTACACATTTGGTATGTAAACACACAACCTGCCAAAACTATTAGCGTGCCAATTATTGCATAAGCATAAGCATGATTTGGTTCATCTGATGCCTCTTCTCTGCCCACAGTATTATTAATTGCACTATCAATGAGATCCACTACTACAGAAGCGGTTATATTGGTTTCATTATCAGAATCATTGAATCTTGTTTCCATATTTCCTCTCATTAAAATATTTTTAAAGTTCTGCCTATAATACTATTTCAAATCTTGCCATAGTGTAATACATGCATAAAAAAGAAAAGAGGTAAGAAACAAATTCCAATTAAAATGTTACATTTTAATCAAAATAACATTTGTCATTCTCATGAAAATAGCGCGATGTCTAAGCATTGCATCCTCTCTACAAATCCCCAATCGAGTCGGGGATTTATAGATTCTCATTGATATCCCGCAATGAATGAATGCGCTTAAAACATATAAACTAATTAACGCTTATAATAACAAAGCATCATCGTCAGCATATACGTTATTATTGTGTTCACCAGCACACCAACCATGGGTTTTAGCATACCAAGTAAATACACAACCTAATCCTACTAATGCAAAAGCTCCAACAGAAAGACCAGCAATCAGACCAACATTAATATGCTCTTCATTGTGATCGGTGTCTGGTCTCGCAGGGGACGTTCCTCCACTGAATTCTAATGCATAAAATTCGTGAGAATTTGGAGTATTAAAGACAATCTCTGCAACTTTATCAGGATCTCCTTTTATATTTATTATACCTTGGTTCCCATAATTTTGATCTGGCTTATTAGGATCAATTTCATTAATTACAATACTATTATTAGCATTCTTTTCATCGGATGAGAAGTAAGCTGGCCAAGTTTCCTTGCCGAAAAACACCGAGACGCTTTCTCCATTAAATAGAGCTAAATCGCTAAATGTATCGTTATTTAAACGTCCACCATGCATACTTGAGCATTTATCTATGACAAATCCATTTTTTCCATTTAAAGTTTGAATATTAAAAGGATTTTCAAATCCGTGCTTATTACCAAATAATATAAAACAATTCCAAAAACCTGATGTAGCATTCATAGCATTAAAATATAAATCAGGAACTCTATCATCATTGACATCTCCTACGCTACCCAAAGCACTTCCAATTTGGATATTAGGCTCGCTTTTTATAGTAAAGCCATTTTTTCCATTAATGTCTTGCACATAAAAAGGCTCGGTATGAATTTTTTTACTACCATATATTACGCTAAATTTTCTTGGATCAGCTTCCTCATTGCTATAAGATGCAACCCAATCATTAAACCCGTCACCATTTATATCAGCGACTCCCATAGTATTCCATTCAGTGCCTAGAATAAATTTACCTATAAAAATGATAAATCCATTATGTCCATTAAGACTTGCACTAGAAATATCTTCTCTAGGCGCTGGTGCCCCAAATATAACAGCAGCATATTGTAGCCATGTATCTCCATAGCCCTGATCTTGAGAAACTATTAAATCTCCAATTCCATCACCATTCATATCTCCTTTAATAATTGTTGTATAAACATAATTGCAGGGGGAAATTTTAAAGCTATTAGATTTATTTAAATCCTTAAGATAGAACGGGCTAGTATAGCCGCCTTTTCTTCCATATAGGACGTTTACAAAAGAACTCTCGGATGTATATAATGCTATATCAGAAAGCCCATCTCCGCTTACGTCTCCTACAGAAACAAGTTTAATTCCTATAATGGGATAAGATGGAATATCACTTACAATATTAAAATACAATCCATTGTGACCATCGCTACTTATATTATCTAAGTTAAAATTTACTGGAAAACCTTCTGCTGTACCGTATACAAGGAATACATGCATATCAAGTCCATATGAAGTAGTTTCTATAAGCCTCACAGAAAAATCTTCATGCCCATCTCCATTAAAATCTCCTATACTGGCAATATTTCTATTTCCTTGAACTTTATCAAAACCTTGTACATAAAAATTGCTTATATTAACGCTTGGTTTGTTTGTCATAATTATCCTATAATATTTTTTAATAAAATCGTTATTTTTTAAATAACGAACAATCCAAAATGCAACCCACGCCTCTACCCGCGGTTCTTTTCTAGTCACGACAATAAATATCAGGGCACAATCGGATATTTACATCTAATTGTCAAATTGAATTTTATTTAAGTTGACTCACGGCGGTTGTTTTCATATATTTGAGCAACAATTGTAAACTACCACTGAATTACCTTGGGACTAAAAAATGTCAAAATCTATTGTTTTATCCACTGGATCATATCTACCAAAAAAAGTACTAACAAATGACGAAATGTCAAAAATAGTCGACACTTCTGATGAGTGGATCTTTACAAGAACTGGAATAAAACAAAGACACATCGCTGAACAGGAAGAAACTACAACTCATATGGCAGCAATGGCTGCAAAAGAAGCTTTAGAAAGAAGCGGCCTTTCAAGCGAAGATATAGATTTGATAATAGTTGCAACAACAACACCAGATATTATATTTCCATCAACCGCTGCACGAGTACAGGCAATCATTGGTGCAACTAATGCAGCAGCGTTTGACCTTCAAGCTGTGTGTTCTGGTTTTTTATATGGAATGTCTATAGCGGATTCTATGATAAAAAGCGGTTCTTCAAAAAATATTCTGCTAATAGGAGCAGAAAGAATGTCTTCTATATTGGATTGGACAGATAGATCAACATGCGTTTTATTTGGTGATGGAGCTGGAGCAATTATACTCTCGAAGAATACTTCCAACGACAATCGTGGTATTATTTCTAACGAAATAAAAGCCAACGGCTGTCTAGAAAACATTCTATATACCTCATCTAAAACTTCAACAACAAAAATGCCCAACTCCATTATAATGGAAGGAAAAGAAGTCTTCAAACATGCCGTACAAAAAATGACATCTTCTATGTTGAATTTATTAGAAAAAGAAAATTTATCCCCAAGCGATATAGATTGGGTAGTGCCACATCAAGCAAATATTAGAATCATAGAATTAATTTCTAAAAGAATGGAAGTCCCAGAAGACCGCGTGATTGCTACAATAGATAAACATGCAAATACTTCGGCTGCATCGATCCCACTTGCAATTGATACATTCAAGCATAAGTTCAAAAAAGGCGACAAAATCCTCATCACAGCAGGTGGCGCAGGTTTTACTTGGGGATCAGTTCTTCTAGTATGGTAGGATCATACTACAAAATAGTATACACTAACTGAACTCTTGAGACCAAAAACAGAAGCCCTACTGACGCATATTAAAATTACTGGCTTTTAGCTATAAAAAGAAATTACACAGCGACTCATTGAGATACAGCGCTCTCACGGATTGACCAGTTCAAATGAAAAAACTGACTCTAAAACTTAAGCTACTTTATTTGAGTGGTTCAGTAAATTGCACAACTTGTTCAGGTGTCGCTCCTGCCTCGATAGCCTGCTCATAAAATGAGGACATGGATGTCTCCTAGTATAATGTTGTTTCTCATAATACTAATATTGCAGATATTAGAGAATTTACAGAAATTCAAGCAGCGATTGAAATATCAAAAATCTTCCACTTGAGAGAGTTCAGAATAGTGATGTCCACCTTTATGACAACCTAATAAGCCTCCATGGTGAATGAGCCCATACCACAAAATAGCACCTACTGCCAGAACAGCTACCCCGCCTCCAACCGTAGCACCGGCGATCACAGCAACATTTGTTCCGCCTTCTCCATCGGAATCGTGTGCAGTAGTTGGGTCATGCATAGGCGTAGTGGTAGTAGAAGTAGTCGTGTGTTTTGTAGTGCTAGGAAATACAGAATTAGAATTGCCTACAGCATAAAATGTGTTTTGGTCTTTATTGATATATACTAGATCAGGGGTAACTCCACCAAACATTGGAGCTCTGCCGATAGCTATACAATGCTCATTTGGATCAAGATTATCGCTAATAACGATACCAGGGTTGCCATCTAAAGAATCAGCACTTATATCAGATGGCCATGAATTCTGGCCAAAGAAAACTATATCAGCGCTAGATGGGCTTAGACCATTTACTAAAATAGAACTTAGTACATTACCATTACATTGACCAAAAAAAACACCAAATCCTCCATTTATATAAAATCCATTAGTACCATCTAAAGAATTTATGTCAAACCCAAGTTGAAACCCATGTTTATTCCCAAACATAACAATCGACTCTTTATTCTGATAACTTCTCATATTAGATATTATGGAAAAATCGTCTACTCCATCACCATTAATATCTAATAAATTACTAACAGAAGAAATAGCATGTTGATTGTTCCCATTTATGACAAAACCATTCTCACCATTAATTTCTGAGACACTGAACGGAAGTTGAGAAAATGACTTTTTCCCGTAAACAACGTCAATTATTCCATTACCATTATTGTAATCGGATATGAACATATCCATAAATCCATCTCCATTAGCATAAACTGCTTGCAAATAAAGCTCTGCACTTGTTGCTCTAGTGCCATTCACAACATTGATAATAACACCATTCGATGAATTTATATCCATTACATCAAAAGATTCACGAGGTTCTTTTGTGCCAAAAACAACATAAGTCATAAGCGTAAACTCATATTCTTTATATGGAGCATAAGGCCTACCTAAACCTTGCATGAAAAAATCATTTATACCGTCTCCATTAAAATCTGCAGTTGTCGATAGTTCAGCATTAGAACCTAAATAAACACCTGTTTTTTCATTCTCACTTAGAGAGATAGTTCCGGTATATCCTTTAGGATTACCGTACAGAACCCAGTTCTCATCTCTCCCGGTACGAGCGAGAATTCCAAGATCCTTAATTCCATCGCCATTGACATCTCCAAGTGATTGCAAAGAAACGTAGTCCATAAAAGAAGCATCAATCAAGAATCCACCTTTACCCAGATTGCTAAAGTTCAGACCCTCTGGATACCCGTCTTTGTCACCATATATTACAAAAGGATACAAAAGATGAGCATAACTTGGCTCCCAGACCGTACGAATACTAAGTACATAAAAATCGCCGTAAGAATCTCCATTAAAATCTCCTAAATCACCAAATGTTATATCAGCATCAGTAGTGTTAAGGCCTATAATTGGATATTTTTTTGTTTGAAATGTAACGTCACTCATACTCCCCCCATGAATTCGTGAACAATGGCGTGAAATTAAACACCATATTCATGGAATATACAACATTAGACCAATGTCGTCAACTTTATTAATAAAGACCGATGTTTATTAAGAATGATTAACTGTCCTCTTTATAATGAAGTTCTATTCAATAAAAATAATTATGAATAAAACGCATAAAAATAATGGCAACCGTCGACTCAGTTCTTCTAGTGTGGTAACATAAAAAAACTTTAACAATTTATTAGTCTTTTCATTATATCATTGATCTGGAACTATACATAAATGCATATGAATGATATAGAAAGACACGAAGCTTTACTCAAAGCTGTAGACAACAGAAGCATTAAAGATATAGAAAAAGCCTTAGGAAAACCAGAAACTCAAGACTTTCAGGCAAATTTAGTCAAGGGTTTAAAATCGGCATATACGAACGTAAATTCTATATTCCATAGAGAAGATGAAAATAAAAATCATAACGAAGAAGAGGTACGCAAAAACAGGCTTTTATTTAAAAACTTACTCAAGGTAGCAGAAAACCATAAGCTAGATCTCTCTAACGATACGAATGACCTTATCGATAGATTAGAAAGAGACATAAATGCGTTTAGAAAAAGTGGAAAGACTGTGGAAAGCAAAGAACACCCTTTATACCAAATGGGAGAGTACTTTATAAAATATGATATCAAAAAAGAGGCAGCTAAGGCAATGAAGCCAGTAGCCGATATTATGCAGAAAGTTGATATAAATACTAAACCATCTTTACCAAAGCAAAAATCTATCACAGGAAGATCAAGATAATCGAAAATTAAAACACTTTGTATTTTATAGAAAAATAATTGTTAATAAAATAAATTTTTGTGTTACAATTTAACGTGATGATCTTAAATAAGTTGCGTGCAATGCCAAAATTAAATTTTAATAACCCAATAGAACCATATAAATCTATAAGTGATACTGCAAAAATCGTAGAAGTTGAACCTCATGTATTAAGGTTCTGGGAAAAAGAATTCTCAGAAATAAAACCACATAGAAATAATGGCAGAAGATGTTATCTTCAGGATCAAATAGATATAATTCTTACGATAAAAAGTCTTCTATATGAAAAAGGATATACTTTGCAAGGTGCAAAGCAGTTTTTAAAAGAGAAAACTCCGCATGCAGCATTAGATAAAAAACAAGATATAGAGTCAATTATAGAAAATCTATATGAGATAAAGAAGATTCTACAATAACAGCCTGCTAATCCTCTTCTCTACCAGTTAAAACAGCATGCTCTCTTATAGCAAACCTGTCTGTCATACCGGCCATATAATCACAAATAGTCTCATGCAAGTTTTTATCAGTAGTGGTAAGCCTGTTTCTCCATTTCTCTGGAAGAAAACCTGGGTTTTCTAGATATATTGCAAATAAGTCCCCCACTACCTTCTTGCTATTGACTACTACATCTTGAACTACTTTATGTGTATACATTTTATCTTCAAAAAATTTGCGTAAACTTTTTAGCCTGGATTCCACTTCATCAGAAAATTTGATAATATAGTGATCAGCATCTTGAACATCTTGAAATGATCTAATCTTACTTTCCTTAATTCTTTTTTCACTATTATGAATAAGATCAACGATAAACATATTAGTCATTCTTTTTAAAATCTCATTTATAATCCTAGTTCTAGAAACCTTATACTTATGAGACATAACCTCATCAATTATATCATTCACTATATTAGCTTCGTATAAATCTTCTAAACTAAATAGTTTAGCCTTAAAACTGTCTTCCAAATCGTGGCAGTTATAAGCAATATCATCTGCTAGAGAAGAAACTTGGGCTTCTAACGACGGGAATTTATCTAACTGAAGGTCGTGCTTATTATTGTATTCCAATATGTAATCATATAGTTTTTTACCGCTAGAATGCTTACCTATCAAAGGACCGTTGTGTTTGACAATGCCTTCTAAACTTTCCCATGTTAAGTTCAAGCCTTCAAACCTTGCATATTTTTCTTCAAGCTTTGTAAGTAGTTTTAATGTAAAGACGTTATGATTAAAGCCACCATAATCTTTCATATACTCATTTAATACGTTTTCTCCAGAGTGGCCAAATGGAGGATGACCCAGATCATGAGCTAAACACAGTACCTCTGCTAGATCTGAAGATAAATGAAGTGCATTGGCAATCACCCTTCCAACCTGAGACACTTCTATAGAATGCGTGAGTCTTGTTCTATAATGATCTCCTTTATCGCTTACAAAAACCTGAGTCTTGTGCTCAAGCCTTCTAAAAGCTGAAGACCTAGTAACCCTATTCAAATCTCTTTCAAACGGATTGACGAATGTTGGGCTATGATCTCCATATAACCTACCTTTAGATTTATTTGGATTTAATGCGTATGGGGCTAAGTCAGCTAACATATTGTTTTTTTTCTTTTTAAGTGTATAATGCTTTTGTTTTTAAAATACATGATCAGTGTAGATGAATAGCAACGAAATAACAATAAGCGATAACGCAGCTCTGAGAATATTAAAAATAACCTCTGATGGGTCGAATGCTGGTAAAAAGCTACGTATATCAGTTGAAGGTGGTGGCTGTTCAGGATTGCAATACAAATATGACTTTATTACAGAAGCCGAAGAAGAAGACATCATATTACAAAAAAATGGCGCTGATGTAATAATAGACCCTACTTCGGCAGAATATATGAAAGGATCACTAATAGATTACGTTCAAACACTAGGCTTTTCCTCTTTTGAGATAAAAAACCCAATAAGCAGCAGCAAATGTGGCTGCGGAAATTCATTTTCTATATAATATAAATTTCTAACTCTGAATCATTGCGCGTCTTACAGCATTAATCACATAGCTGCTTTTTAATATTGTAGGCAATATAATTCCATTCGGGTATTTCTTGCTGAATACAACTGTAAAAGGAATACCATATTGAGAGTAAGATGCTAAAAACTTTTGTATTTCATGGCTTTCATTAGTATAGTCCCCCCTTAAACCTATAACTTTGTTTTCTTTAAGAAACTTAATTATAAAAGGATTTTCTAGCACCGTTATTTTATTATACTTACAGCTTAAACACCATTCAGCGGTAATATCTACTATTACGACATCTCCTCTATCAATATAATCAGCGATCTTCTTGATTTCAAACCTTTGCCATACATCGTTGATTCTGTTTTCTTCTCTTGCTTCTAAAATAGACGTTTTTATTGGTATAGCATAAGAGATAAGCACAACTAAACTGATGACTATCACTTTTAGATAAAAAGGCATTCTCGATCTATTCGTAAGGAAAAATTTCAGCAACAAGCATGATAGAAATAACGCTATGACTGGGTACAAACCTAATTGTGCATATAGAATCCACAAAAGCCAGAAAACTGTTAAATATAGTACGATCTCTACAAATTTTTTAAATTTATTAAGCCACGGGCCAGGCGAAGGTATTAAGCGAACTAAATTAGGAAAAAATGAAAGCATCATAAAAGGCATAGACATCCCAATTCCCATAAATAGAAAGCTTATAAACATTTCAGTCAGAGATAGAGTTAAAGCCATGCTAACAGCAATGCCAAGAAACGGTGCGGTACATGGCGTTGCAAGTACAGTTAAAAACATACCAGATAAAAAACTACCAAATAACTTCGTTTCCTCTGAATGCTTTAACAAAAAAACCTTCCAAGAAGAAGGTATATCAAAATATATAGTATCATTTAGAATTGAAGCCAGGAGCATTATAAGCAACACAACCGTTATTACAAAGCCTGGGTGTTGAAAATTAAACCCAAGACCCACATGCTGCCCCACTGATTTAAAAGAGTAAATAATTACCCCTATAACAATAAAACAAAATATTATTCCAGCTGAAGTTGCTGCAAAGACTTTCCTTGAACTACTATTATTCTCTTTCGATTTTATTACAGAAAAAATCTTGAGAGAAATCACGGGGAGTACACATGGCATAAAATTTAATATAAATCCACCAAGTAAAGATAGCCCTAATATGCTCAGAAAGCTAATATTGAGCAATGACTTACTTGAATTAAAAGATTTTATCGCGTCATAAGTTTTCTGATCTCGATCAATTTTCGGTAAATCTACTGAAAAACTATCTCTTTTGTTTACACAAATACCCTCTTTGCACATCACAACCAAAGATTGAAACTGTACTCTATAATTTGCCTTTAACTGATCCGAGCGTAATTTTATTGGAATAAATACGTCATCCTTATATACATAGGCATTTTTATCTTTATTGAATTCTGGTTCAGGCCATACATTATCTTTATAAGGCGCGTTTTCTGTATCCTTGAAAATAATTTCTGGCAGAGATTCGGTGTCTCCGTTGTTTCTTGCAAAAATTTGCCACCCTAATTTTGGAGAAACTTTCAATAAGATATTATACTCATGCTCGCTCTCATAATTCTCAGAAAAAAACTTTATTGAATATTCCTGAGTATCTGTCAAACTCAGGTTCACCGAGGTAGATTCTTGTATGGGAATAAGAAAAACCAACAATATCAGAACTCTAAAAAATATAAATTTATAAAAAATTTTACTAAAAACCACAAAAAAGACCTTTTATTTCAAAAAGAAAACGTATATTTAGTGTATTATATAGATAGGAGTTGTAAACATTATTATGAAAACTATGGAAGATCTTACTGGAAAACTCTTAATCGCTAGCCCTACAACCACTCCTGATTCATATTTTGCTAAGTCCCTAATATATATAGTAAAGTATGATTCTACCGGAGCAATGGGAGTTATAGTCAATTTCCCATTAATAACACTAAATGGCAATGTGATTGTAAACACAAATTCTCATGATCGTGAAAATATCTATTTGAAAAACCTTAAAACATACTCTGGTGGACCTGTTGAAATGGAAAAAGGATTTATACTACAACTAGAAGAGACAGAAGAAGAATCAAAAGACATAATTAAAATAAGCTCTAGTATTGAGGTTCTAAAAAGCCTTTCTAAGAATTCACAACATAAGAACACAATGTTCTTATTCGGTTATTGTGGTTGGGAAGCTGGGCAATTAGAAAAAGAATTAGAAAATAATGATTGGCTTATTGCACCAACTACCAAAAGAATTATCTTTAATACAAATAATAAGAAAAAATGGCATCAAGCCCTAGAAAATTTAAGAGTTAATCCATCTCAATATTCATCCTACACGGGTAGCTGTTGATTTATAAATTGCATTTTCTTCAATAAAACTCTAAAATGCCATGTGCATAATAAAATTCTGAAAAAATGAAGGATATCGTAGACGAAATAAAGGAAGATTTAAATCAAGAATTCGTATCAAAAATGATTACTAAGTACGTTAAGTACGTTATCGTCTTTGTTGTGATGGTAATAGCTGTATCATCTGGCTTCGTATACATACAAAATAAAAATCTAAAGAAACAAGAAGCACTTTCTAATACATACTATGCATTACAATCAAATCCTTCCTTACAAAATATACCTAAAGTATTATTAAAAGAAAAAAGTAATATATATCTAGATTTGTCTCGTCTAGACCTAGCAAATGATTTAAAAAATAAAAAGCTATATAAAGAAGCATTAGAACATTTGTATTCACTCATCACTACAACAAAACATCCTGAAATTAAAAATCTAGCAACTATCCATGCTGGTTTTATTGTACTAAAAAATAATTTATCCGCAGAAAACCAAAAACTTTTAGCTATTATAGATAAAAGCGTTGATCAGAATAAGCCTTTTGGAGATCTAGTAAATTGGATTCATGCACAATTGCTGTTAGAAAATAACAACAAACAAGAAGCTGTCAAAATTATTGAAAAATTGAATTCTAATAAGGACGCTTCTAATAACGCTAAATTTTTAAATAATATCACTCAAAATTCTATAAAATTGGATTAGACATGAACTCATCTAAATACTGTAAATATATTTCATTATGCGCACTTTCAATCCTAGTGTCTTGCGCGACAGAAGAAACAAAAATTGATAAAAGCCTTAATTACGTGGATTTTATAAGAGATAGCTCATATTCTATAGAAGTAGATAGCGCCATTTCTAAGCACAAAATTCAAATTCCTTCGGCTCAAAAAAATTCCTCATGGAAAAGCAGTAACTTTTCACTTACAGGGATTCCACAAAATTTATCTACAGACATTAATTTGAACGCTATTAAAGTTACAAATTACAAAGTACAAAGCAGCACTGCTGTCGATACTGTAAATAATAGAAATATTGTGTCATACGATGGTATGTTATTTACGATGTCTTCTAATGTGCTTTATGCTTACGATTTATCAAATATTAAAAGCATAAAATGGAAACAAGAAATCGGTAGAAAGCTCGATAATCTTGTGGGTGGAGGAATTTATGCTGATGGAAAATACATAGCAGCCAGCTGTGGTGGAAAAGAAGTTTCATTATTTAATTTATCTAATGGAAATAAACTATGGTCATATAATTTATCCAATATATCTAGATCAGCGCCTTTGATTTATAAAAACCACGTATTTATAAATACAATAGATAACACATTACATGCTATAAATTTAAAAACAGGTTTTTTAGAATGGGCTGTAAAAGAAGCTCATGAGACCCTAGGTTTCTTGGGCACTTCCTCACCAGTTCCATTCAATGATACCATTATAATACCGTTCTCGTCTGGTAAGTTATCTTCAATAGATATCAATACAGGACAAATTATCTGGTCTGCTTCACTTTCATTGGGAAGAGGAACAAAAAGTTATGTTAACGATATAGATATGGTGCCAGTAATAAGTGATAATACCGTTTATTTATCAAGTCATAATGGAATACTTTACGCAATAAATGCTGCGAATGGAGGTCTGGAATGGACTAATGATCAAGCGGGCGGTGGTAGTAATCAGTTATGGGTAGCGGATGACTACGTATATTCTATTAATAAAAACAACCAGCTATTAGCTGTTTATAAAGTCACAGGAACTATAAAGTGGATTCATAATTTAGAACTACAAAATACCAAGAAGAAGGAAAGCATATTATTTGATAGGCTTTTTGCTACATTTAATGGACCAACCATGATGAATAGTAATTTATACATCGTATCTTCAGATGGTCATATGATAGTAGTATCAGCGACTTCTGGGCAAAAAATAAAAGACATAAATGTGTTAAAGTCTGTATACTCCCCTGCTCTATCTATTAATAATCAAGTTTACTTACTAAATAGTAGTGGAACTTTATCTGTAATGAGTTAATACATGCTTACCGTATCTATAGTTGGAAGACCAAATGTTGGAAAGTCTACTTTTTTTAATAGACTCACAAAATACCACAAGGCAATAATTCACAACTCTCCTGGTATCACAAGAGATTATAAGGAAGCTCAAGCACAGCTGGGAGATTTATCTTTCAAAATCATTGATACAGCTGGTTTATACACTGGTACAAAATTAACTGATTTTGAAAAATCCATCAATGCAAAGACCGAAATGGCAGTAGATAATGCCGATCTTGTATTATTTATGGTAGATGGAAGAGATGGAATCCACACAGAAGATGGAAACATTTCAAAATTTCTAAGAAAAAAGAATACGCCAATAATGCTAGTGATCAACAAAGCAGACACAAAAATTATAGAAGAGCACATAGATGACTTTCTTGCATTAGGTCACAAAGAAGTATGTAAAATATCAGCAGAACATGGAACTGGCTTAAATCATATATATGAAGAACTGCTAAAGTACTATGATCCCACAAAACAAGAAGAGCCAGAAGAAGAACAAAAGAAAGTAAGGCTATCTATAGTTGGAAGACCGAACGTTGGAAAATCAACTTTAATAAATCAACTAATTAATCAAGATAGGCTTCTTACAGGTGATATGCCTGGAATGACTAGGGATTCTATATCTGTGAAAATACACCATGATGACTATGAAATAGAAATAGTAGACACTGCAGGAGTAAGAAAAAAACGAAATATCGAGAGAACAAGCATAGAACAATTATTCGTTGGAAAAACCCTTGATTCAGCATTTTCTTCTGATGTTGTAGTTCTAATGATTGATATTAATTATTTACTTGAGAATCAAGATCTGAAAATAGCAAACCTAGTCACAGATCGAGGCAAACCAATCATCTTAGTAATTAATAAGATAGATACGATAAAAAACACAAAGACCCTAAAAGAAATAAAAGAAGAGATAGCTTATCTAGTAAATAAAAAATTATCAGATATAAAAACTCTACCAGTAATATATATATCTGCTCTTCACAAATCAAACATTGAGAATATCCTTACTCAGTGCATTCGTCAGTATGAGCTATGGTATAAAAAAATACCTTCATCTCAGCTAAATAAATGGCTTGAGCAGGCACTAGAAGAACATCAACCTCCAATGGCTTCTAATGGTACTAGATTAAAAATAAAATATGTAAACCAAGTGAGTTCAGGGCCATCTGTCTTTCAAGTGTTTATTAATAAACCAGATGAACTACCAAATCGCTATATGTACTATTTAACAGCGCATCTACGCGATTACTTCCATTTACAGGGCGTTCCGATAAAGCTTGTAAAAACGAAGGGAGACAATCCTTACGTCAATAAGTAATAACACACTTCCCCTTTTTATTATTACTTCGTCGAACATCGGATCCTGCGGTGTGCACCTAGCTTTACTAGGCTTATTCTCCTCGGTCCTCGTTCTCCTAGTGCTAATTAAAAATGGAAAATGGCGTAATATTCTTTTAAGAGATACCAATTCTATTCTTCGTCATCTTTCTTTTCTCCACCATCTTTCTTTGGTGGAGTTGGTTTAACCTTTTTTATCACCGCATCTTTAACATTATTTTTTAGTTTATTGATTCCTCTTAAAGGAACGCCGATAGTAGATCTGCCTACTGCTTTTGGAACGCCTAGTAGAGCCTTCCCTGGAGACTGAGCAACGCCTTCTGCTTTATTGGCGATTGCCTTACCTAGAGTTTTTGATCTACCTAAGAATGATCTAGACATAGGGCTTCCATCTGCTCCTGCTTTTATCTGAGCTTCTAGGCTTTTAATTTGATCATTCATTGCTGTTATTTCTTTTGCTTTCTTAGTTTTCTCTTCCAATGATACATTCTTATTATTTGCATCTGCCTTTAGCTCAGCCATTAATTGATCTCTTTTTGTTTTTAAAGTCTTTGCCTCTGATTCTTTTTCTCCTGGTTTTTCCATAAGTATTTTCTTTCTTAGGGATGTCGCATCTTCTTTCATATCTCTACCGCCAGTAGCTTTACGATAAGCTGGATTTAGTGCCATATAACCAGCTTCTTTCGCAAATTTCTGCATTCCACCAGCCATACCTGAGGCTGCTTGACCTACACTAGCAGCATTATTAGGAGACCCAGCCAATCTCTTTGCCAAAGCAGGCACTATTGTATTGAATTTTACCATGAACCAAACCATAACGAACATCACAACTAGATCTTTAAACGACATTAGATCTCCGCCTTGTAATTCGCTAATTCTATCAGAATCTATGTTGTCATCTGGATCTAAATAAGGGAATCCTATATATCGATCCTGGTAACACATATAAGGCATACATTTTCCAGAATATTTAATTGATGGAGCCCCACCACATGATTTAGATCCAGGAGCATCTTCTATTTTATAGTTTCCACTTGAATCTTCAGACATAATCGCATTTGGCGTAGCTAAACAGCCTCTGGAATCATTATTATAATCCGCTTGCCAAGCAAAAAATTTCACATCAATAACAGGAATTGTAAACCAATGCTTCCAACAAACTCTATATCCGAATAAAAATTCAAGCTGGCCCATCAATATGGTAATCATAAAGAATGCAAATGTAAGAATAATAATTGGTTGAATAAAGTAACTAATAAGCTGTTTAAGCCAATTCTCAAAGAAACTTCTTGTTAATTTAAACAAAATAAATGGAATAAAGATTGGCCCCAAAACTATGATTATTGATATAGCAAGATAACTTACAAAGAACACAAGCACTGCTTTAATAATAGCATATAATATTATCAATATCATTGCATACAAAGCTGCTATGTATAAAAAGCCATATATTTTCCAGACCATTAATGTCATTATTTTTCTTGTAGTTTCTATAGAAAATAACTTAGCAATAGCATCATCAAATGCCTGGATACCAGCAACATTTGGAGCACACTTACCTGAGCTAGTAACACCTAAACTTGTAGCATTGGAACCTTCACCAAATAAAATTCCTGTAATCTCTCCAACTCCATTGGTAAAAAATGAATAAAAATTATCATTAAAAAATTGCCAACTTGTTGCAGAGGTAGCAACTTGTATTACTATAGCAACTTTAAGAACCCGGACTATCAGCTCTGTATGAGTCATCTTAATAACCCCTATAACGAATCCAACCCCAATAAATGCGATATATAGAATCAACAAAACTCGCGCATAACTTCTGAATGAATTTTCACTTACAATATTCTGATATAGCTCTGTTGTGCTATCACACAATATACCAGTAACTAACTGAGCGAATTTAGTTAATACACCATGGTTTTTTGATTTCACACCCTGTTTGAAAGTAATTTTATAACCACCATCATTATCGTTGTAGTATCTGTCTGATATTTTTAATGAAAGACCACAGTTATAACTGCCATCCTGACATTTCATTGGTGGATCCATTCTAAATACTCCAGCAGGACAATAATTATCAAAAAATTTAGGATCATTTGATTCAGCTCCAACATGAACAAAACAATTACTAATATTTGATTTATTACATACCTGACTACCTAGCAATGGACTTGCAGCGTTTGGGACAGTATTGTAATTATCAGAAACAAAGGCAAATAGCCCCAATCCTCTTGTAAATAAACATGGTATATCTGTGACTGGTACGCCTGCTTGCATAGAGATGCCAATAGGACACCAGCCACCTGTAGATCTAAATCCACATATCCCTACTCCTTCTTGTGAAGCACTATCCCAATCACCAAACCATGCAGTCCAGCTGTTATCATAACAATAACCACCGAGAGCACTTTGACAATCTTTATTCATTGTTGAGCAAGATTTGTTATTTGCTAATGTGACAGAATTTTTGACAACACCAATTATCATACTTCCATCTAAAACATACCCCGTATTATTCCACTTTCCTATTTGGGTATGGTCTGGTTGTACTATATACTGTTTATTATTATCTCCTGAAATCGAGTAATTTACTTGCTGTCCCCAAGAATCAGCTTCAATGCACTCTATTTGAGTGTCACACCCAGAAAGCACCAGAATTAATAATATAATAATATAATTTCTGTAGATAAATTGTATCAATGTAAAAACCCAAGAATTACTAGTGCAACTAAAAGTATAAAATCAATCCTGATTCTATTTAAATAAATAGATGGATTTTACGAATTCATAGTAATAATTAGTAAATTTTTGCATCAAATTAACAATATAAACAACTTTTTCTATTTATTATTTTAGTATTTTTATAAGTGATTGATTTTATATAAATAATGTTTCAAAATTTTGATTAGATAAAATCTAAAGTTGCAAATGCATAATTTTATAAAATTTACCCTGAAAAGTTTAAGTGTTTTATACATTTGCATTTTTTTATATAACGAATCTATGTCTTGTAGCTTTCCACAAATATATATTCACCATAATGCGTATCCAATAAAAACCGATGTGGATGGAGGTCCTAATACATGGTATAATCCCATAATAAGTGGACAATATGATGGATGCGGCCTAGGAATATCAGATAGACGCAATTTTACACTAAAGGCCGGAGATACGCACTCTGTTATGATTTGGAAATATTATGCAGTTATCGGTACAAGTAGTACAACTTGCGATAATTACGCTATATATGGCCAGGATAGCCCGATAACTAAACGTTACCAAACTATTTGTAAAGAAAATGGTGGTAAAGCACCTGGTATATGTCTAGTTTATGAAGATAAAATGATTTCGTGGGCATTCTCAGATTGCGTCAATAATATGAGCTTTTCTACAAAGTTAGATAATATAGATCAGCAATACCCAAAACATCTACAAGATATAGACGATTGTACTGGTATCGTGGCTGCAATTGCTAGTGGCGGGTGTTTCCCCTTTCCATTACCACCATCCCCTCCTCCATTTTGCACGGATTCTATACCAACGCCACTGCAAACACCTGTATTTACAGCAATATGCAATGAAGATGATACTAATGCAGATATATGCGCAGAGTCACTATCGCCAACCACAGATACCAGTACACACTTTAAACCCTGTGCAAGGGTAACATTTAGCAATAATATAGAAGTAAATACCGCAACCTTAGGTATAAATGCAAGGTTATTACCATTATGCACATCATCAAACAGCAATCAATTCTGCATAACTATTGCGAGCAAAGATGCTAATGCGATAGCTCCAAATATTGCACAGAATATTACACAGCAAAAATATGTTGAAGCAATTTATACAGAGAATATTGGTGGTGTAAACGGTTTCAGTAATCTGACATACTGGAATACTAACACTCAAAATCCTTTAAAATTCTATGGATACAACTTAGCTGAATTTCAAGATTTATGTTATGATTTCAATGCAGATACCTCAGAAATAGCGCATCTTACAGATAATTATGGTACCGAGAGGATATTTAAAACGTGTAAATCAGCTGAAGATCCTGAGTCTAGTTACTGTATAGAAGAAGCCCTATCCAACACCGCGAGCAATACTTGTAGCGATGAAAATCACCCTTTTTGTTTTAGTAGACCTAATTTCGATAAGCCAACTGTAACACTATGTGATGATAATAATAAAATAAATAGTCCGAATAATTACTGCCTTCAAACAATTTTCAATGGGACTACATATAAATTTACAAAGGACAAGAAATCTCAAGGCCTTTTTAGTGTGATGGAAACAAATAATAATTACAATACACCATCTGCAGGCGATCTATGCGTCCCTTATTATGATCAAAGTATTTCCATGTATAAAAATAATGTAAATAGCGCAGGATGCTCTTATTTTGGTGGATTATATTATAAAGGGGCAACTTACATATCTGGAGCAAATAAGCTTTGTTTAATGGGATATGAATCCACAAAACAAGAAGATATAGTATGCAATAAACCTGGAACAAATCAATCACAATCAGGAACTACTAATTCAAAGGCGCCAAAATTAGCTAGCAAACTTATACTAGATAGAGCTGTGCCTGATTTAAAATCAATTTCCCCTCTAAAAGATACAGAGTGCTGCAACCCATCTGCAGAAATCTCCTCAAAGACTAATAAATGTGATGCGTCACCAGGTAGCCCTTTTAGAGCAAGAAACCCTATAGAAGAAGGCCTATGTGTAGATATAATGCTTTTTGATTTTCAAGATTGCAACTCATTCCAAGCTACTACAGATCCTAATGCAAAAAATCCTGTAACAGAAAGCGACGCTTCCGCATTAAGAAATCAATGTACTACTTATCAAAATCTCTGTACACAAACTGATAGTAAAAATACAAGTTACATCAATGCTGATACTTGTAATAAAAATTATATAGATTGTAATGCCGGTCTTGTACCAAGCATAGGTGTTCAAGGAGTAACTACATCAAATATATGTAAGTTCTATAAGGACTAGTTAGAGCTTTCTTCAAAGAATTTACTATATTTCTCAGTAAAGCCTTTATAACTCCCTCTAAAATCCACATAACCTTTTTCATATAAAAATATTATTCTATTAGCCATAGTAGAAATAAAACTCCTATCGTGACTTACACATAGAACAGTACCTTCAAATTTCTTTAAAGCATTCGCAAGAGCAATTCTAGCCTCAAGATCCAAATGGTTTGTAGGTTCGTCTAGAACCATAAAATTACTTTTTTTCAAAGTAAGATTTGCAAATAAAAGTCGAGCTGTCTCGCCTCCACTAAGCACAGGAATTCTTTTATCGCTCTCTTCCTTACAGAACAACATTCTAGCTAATGTTGTACGTATAGTAGCTATATCTGAAATACCAGTTGTTTCAGATAACCACTCAGCTACTGTCTGATCTCCTTTAACAAGATCGTGATGGTCTTGTGAGAAATACGAAGTAATAATATTATGCCCCCAATCAATCTCACCAGTATCTGATTTGAGTATACCTAATACAGTTTTCAAAAGAGTAGATTTACCAACTCCATTTTTTCCAATAATAGCTATCCTGTCTCCTCTCAAAATATTAAAAGAGACTTTTTGAAACAAGATTTTGTCATTAAAGGACTTTGATAGGTTCTCTAATTTAACTATTTCTTTACCAGTTTTTATTTGCTGCACGAAAGAAAATTTAGGTGGTATTCTGGTTGTATCTTTTAAATCAGGCAACTCTACTTTGTTAAGCTGTTTTTCTCTTGATAGCGCTTGGCTTGAACGTGTTCCTGCTCTAAACTTTTCTATGAATTTTTTTTGTTTATCTATGTATTTTTCAATAGAGAGCTTCTCTTTCTCTCTTTGATCCATAATTCGATGCTTTTCTTGAACAAAGAAGTCATAATTTCCTGAGTATAAATTAATTTCACCGTAATCTATATCTAGAATCACATTACATATGTTATTTAAGAAATCATGATCATGAGAGATTAACACCAATATACCCTTAAAGTCATTGATCAAATAATTCTCAAGCCACTGTATAGAAAGAATATCAAGGTGGTTGTTAGGCTCATCGAGAAGTAATATATCTGGCTTTCCAAAAAGGCTCTGAGCTAATAAAACCCTTAATTTATAACCGCCTGATAACTGATGTAAAGGTACGAAATGATCCTTAGCTCCGATTCCAAGACCACTAAGTATCGTTTGTGCACTTGCTTCAGCTTCATAACCATCATTCTCTGATATAATTTCAGATAACTCTCCAATCTGATAACATTCTTCTTCAGATATATCAGACTTTGAAGCTAATCTATCTTGCTCTTTTAAAGCATCCCACAATTTTGGCTTGCCTTGAATAACAACATCTACAACCCTATCATTCTGATATTTGAACTGGTCCTGTTTTAAAGATCCTATAACTATATCTTTGGGCATAGTTATTTCTCCAGTACTTGCTTCTTCTTCCTTTAAGATAAGCTTAAAAAAAGTAGATTTCCCAGCACCGTTTGCTCCCAAAAGACCATACTTGTTCTTTTTTAGAGCTAAATTCACATTATCAAATAGCAATTTCTTGCCGTAATGCATACTGACTTTGTCAAATATCATCATAAATTTGGTGTTTTTTGATCTGCTTTGCGTTCCCAATTAGATGTTATATTCAAAAAAAGTCAAGTCTAATATGAATTATTTATCTTTTGGCCTTAGGCACTGATTCAGAATTACTTTCGATAGCCTTTGTTTTATCAGTGGATTTAGCTTGAATATCTTTACCTCCTTCCTTAGTAGCATCATTAGGCCCCTTTCTATTAGAAATCTTTTCATAAGCACCTTGAGCTGCAAGAACCGGAGCTCCCACTGCCATATTTATACCACTTTTTATAGATCCAACCATTGAACCAGCAAGGCCTGATGCACCTCCTGTTTTTCCAAAAACAGTAGAAGATATACCGTCAGTAATAACAGAGATCTTTTTTAACAATTCTATAAAAATATAAAATATCAAAATATTGGTAACCACTTCCATGAATGGCTTTACTGGATTCAACCAGTGTATAGTGAACAAATTAAGCTTTCCTAAAGATCCAAAATTTATAAATACAGGAAGAACTGCAGTATCTCTTAGCTCTAAAGTAAGTAAAGTATATATAGAGTCATTCACAAAAGCAGTCACTAATATAACTCCAGCAAACATTATAACTGGCGCCATTGTATATGACACTATTGCTGCTATCCATCCATCAAATAAACCTCTCGTTCTATCGAATAACACAAGAGGAATAAATACTGGCCCAAGTGCTATAAGAAGCCCTATTGCAGTATATGATATAATGTAAAAAATAATGACTTCTAATATTGCAAAAACATACACAACTATGGAATATAAAAGCATTATTAAACAAACCCATCCTATAGGAAACCACATTAAGAAAGCTGCTATTATTGAAAAGAAATGAGATGAAAAAATTGTAGTAATTGCATAGTTTGCAAAAGCGAACAAAGAATTGTAATTTAATTTTCCAGTTTCAACAGATGCAAGACTAGGATCTGCTATGATATTGATTAATTCTCTTTGCCCATTTTTAAATAAATCAAATAAATAATCATTAAAGAAGTTAATTCCCGTATCGCTTATTAGAATCAGCACTACTGCTACTTTTATTAGTCTTCCTATCAAATCTCTTTGCGTAAAGTTTTCAAAGCCCATTAAAAACGTTAACCCGTAAAGGATGATATAAAGTATTAATGCAGCTCTAATGATATTTTTAAATACGGCACTCTGTGAACCGGTCTCAAACATAAACTCTGAAACATAATCTATCTGTTTTGTTATTGGATCTATGACTAATGTTGCTAACTTGGATAAGAAAGAGCTAGGAGTCTGTGATGTGACTGGTTGGGTCACGGTAATTTTATAACGACCATAATTGCTCAAATAATCACCATCTTCATCTATAATTCTTAGCCATACTTTTCCATCCTGAGAATTTTGGATTTCCGAACCTTGTAAAATATTTCCTTCAGAAGAAATTACACCAGTAATTATAGTACCATGGTCAGTATTAGCAGGAGGGTTTTTGGAAATTATATATTCAACTTTGCCAGAATTTGCTCCTCTATACCTCTCTGATACTAAAACCCCATTAATGCTATACTTCTCTGATACTAAAACCCCATTAATATATTGGCATGCATTTTTTATTTTCCAGTTAGAAAAATAAAATTGAGAGTTTGCAAATTGAGGACATAACGAAACTGTCCCACTTGCAGTAGCACTATAAGAATCTTTAGAGGAATTATTGCTTTTTGGCTTAATATATCCACCAGGACTGGTTTCAAAAATTACCAAAGTTGCTTTGAATAATGAATTATAAAATATACCAGAATCTGTCCATGAGCTATTATTCGCATAAACATAAGTTGATTTAGAGTAGTAAGAAACTTGATGGTCTGCAAATGGACTAAAGTTACTTTCTGCTCCCCATGTGTCTGGTAATTTATTACAACCGCTAAAGATCAACAATGATAATAATATTATAAAATTTCTTAAATTACTCATTTCTATTCCTAACTATTTTGGCACGCCTCTCCTAAAGGAAGTCTGAGGTGCTCTCTCCAGATTGTTTATTTCTTGTATTATCTTATTTCTAAATTCAAGGTTTTCTGAATTATGTAGCATAGCATGTGCTTCTCCAGCCTCCTTGTATATGGTCTCAGATAAAGTACCCATTGCTTCTTTTTTACTTTCAAGTGCACTATCAGCTCTAGATAAGGTTTCTAATGCTTCAGTAGCACTTTTGCCTTGTAATGTTGAATGCAAACCTCTTGCTTGTGGAGTAAGCTTTGAATGAGCTAAAGAGTCAGTTTCTATGCTTGATAATTTTGATAAATTACTTACAAACCCCTTGAACTCTTCTGTATTACCTACTGATTCATACAATTTTTTACCAATATTTTTTGCAGCCAATTCTTTTTCGGAAGAAGGTAATCCTTGGTTCTGTATTTTTGCAGTCTCCTCCCTACAGTTTCTGTCTAAAACATTGCCTATGTTGTTAGACAGAGATCTAGAATTTGCAGAGATTTGTGCTGCATGTACAGCATCAGTTTGCTTAGCACCTTGTAGTAATTTGTCTTCTTCACTCTTAGGGCCAAATGCTTTAAGCGCAGCTCTCTTAGCCTGAGATTGGACTGATTTTGAAGCCATATTAGCAAGTCCTGCCAATCCAGTTTTATGCAATACAGCACTACCTGCAGAGCTAAAGTTTTGTATTTTATCAGCATATTTAAACTGCGCTGCTTCTCCTCCTGTAATCCTTAAAACCATCTGTTGAACTAAAGTATCAAATCCCAACATTAGGTGTCCTATAATTACAAAAAGTATTATATCGACTATTTGTATCCCAAGGGCTCCAAGTAAAGCGCTCCCTCCTGTAGGCATAACCCCAAAAGGACCAAAAAATTGAATACAGAATATAGTATCTGTTAAACTCAAAGCCTTTGTAACACTAGGTAAGAATGCAAAATTTATTGGCCACATACACTTCCAACAAACATGGAAATTTATTATTTCAATAAACAATATGTAAGCTAGTTGAGTTAGTACGCCCAAACCTATAAGTAATATAACTGGCTCTAAAGCATACTGTGCAAACATTTTAATCCAGTTCTCGAAGAGATGGTTTGTCGTTTTAAATAAAGCAAATGGTATAAAAATAGGAGCTAATAATATTAATATTCCTATCACTAATGTGGCCATTAGATAAACTACAATTGCCTTAAATATACCAAGCAGGAATAGCAGAACCCCTACAATTAATAATATAGCAAGAATCATTCCCATTGGTGACGTGAAGATTAAACCCAGAAGCTTTAACCAAGTAGTTTTGCTCAAGAATGTAATGCTAATCATATTATCTACAAATGAAAACACATTCCCACTATCTGATGTCATGCTGAAACCACTCTGAGATTTTTTAATAAGATCATCCATTCCATCTAGAAATAGATCAAAGAAGTTATTGTAAAAGAAATCAAAGCTATTAGGGCTAATAAGAGTAAGAACCATCCCTATTTTCATGACCCTTATCAATAAATCCATCTGAGATATCTGAACAGCTCCGATAAGGAATGCAATACCATAACCTGCTATATATAATATCAACAGTGATCTTATATAATCTACATATTGACTGTTACAATTAGCTCCATCTACACATTCACATGCACTTCCTATGCAACTGATGTTATGAAAATATTGCACAGAAGCACTAAGAGTCATATCGCGTAAAATGTTTTTTAGATCTTCTATTAATGAGCTAATCAATCCACCAGACACATACTCTTTATATTGTATTTTAACATTATAAGAACCTGTATTATCACCATAATAACTATCTCTGACTCTTATGTATAAATTCCCTGATTTACCCGCATTCACAGCATGAGGATAGACAACATTTTCGGTCATAGGTATTCCAAGATCTGTGTTTTGAGGAGTGGAGGAACTTACAATATATTCCAACGCTACAATATGATCTATATTTGTATAAGAAGAAGCTTTCGATGGTCGACCGTTCCTTCCTATACAAGACTTTCTTGTTGCATAAACTGTATATCCACCAATATTATCCTCATAAGCATTCAGATCAGCAATCTTAGCACAAATTTTAGTTTTAGAACCATCAGCACCTGTCATATGCCTTATTGTAGACCTATTATTACACATAGACATATCTTGACTATATCTACAACCATAGCCTGAATCAGTTACTGGCTGATAAGAAATCAACCCAAATTTTGTCGATATATTACTGCCTGTATATTGATCGAACCAAATACACTTAGACTCGTCGCTACATCCAGCTTCAGCATTACAATCTTCCGTATCATTTATGATTTTTAACCATAAACCGCTTCCTCCAACGTACCAACATTGCAAATAAAGCCCCCCCTGATTGCATTGTTTCCATATCGGAGCATTTATACCTCTATGTCTTCCATTGCCTTCACATAATGGACATGTATAATAACCCTTATCTAAAAATGGACATTGAGTATAACTAGATTTCTTAACATCTAATGGCACTGATGTTGGACATCCTTCATACTGGCCCGGCGTATATCTCATATTATTGCTAGATGACCAAGAATTTAAAGATGGATCACCCACTGCAAGAGAATTTAAAGATGGATCATCCACTGCAAGAGAAAGAATTTTTGCCGTACCAGTTTTTGGTGGCAATATTCTTAAATATATATCATCCCCTGGCAAAATTTTACTATCTATCTCCGTCCATAAACTCTCTTTTGCACTAACAGGATGTGCATGCCCATTAGCGCACTTAATTTCATTTGGAGCACAAGTGCCAATCACTTTATCTGAGGTAATGTATTTCGCATCCTTTCCCGTTCCTATAGAATAGACGAACCTCATTTTCTTAGTATTTTGATCGCAAAAGACTGCCTCAACACAAGAACTACCAGACTCTTTCCATGTTCCATTGACATAGTTATATGCTAATCCATTTTTGCACATCAATTTGTTAGGACCACAACTATCTGACTGAGTACAATTTGATTGATTAGCACAATAATTTACTAAAGTTGTACTCTGGCAAGATGTATCATTACATATATATTTTTTACCGCCATCACACATAGTTGTATATCCGATAGCACAACTATTTGGACTATTTGGGTTAGCGCATGCTGTCACAGTCCCATCTACGTTAGCTATGGTGAAAGTGTTGTCATGGTTTATTTTGATTCCGGTGTTGTACCAAGATTTTTCCTTTCCATCTAACTCATGATAGTAAGTTTTTGATAAATAACTTGGGCCGTTATCCGAAGTGTTGACATCGTCATAACAACTATCTCCACATGCAGATAGAAGTAACAACACTAATGTCGTTATAATTGTTTTATAATAAATCAAAATCCTTGATAACACAATATCATTTCCCCTTTGAAACGCTTATACCACTTCTCTTTGCTCCAGATGCAGAAACCCCTTTACCACCACCTTTACCTGCGCCTTTGCCTTTGCCCTTGCCCTGACTTTTGCCTTTACTGATTATAGCTTTCATTATATCCTTAAACATTGTTGCTGGATCTTTGGCAAGCTGTCCTATATTAGGGCCATCAGTCAATCTCGATGCAAACTTACCTAAATCCTCTGCAAATAATGCTAATAGATAAATAAATAATATTATTTTTAAGGCTGTTCCTACTAAATCAGGTATAGCTTTAAACTGAGACCCAACCACTGCATAGTCAAAAAATATTGCAGACTTTGTATCTAAGAAGTCCTGAGTTAAAGCACCAAGAAAAACCCAACCGAAAGTATCCTTACATTGAGTTAAAGTAGTGCATCGAGGGTTTTTTGGATCAGTGCATGCTGTTCCGTCTATAGTCCATGAATCGTAATTTCCAAACATAGTACCCTTTTTAAAATTACAATTTCCATAAATTACACTATCACACACAAGTAGTAAAAAAGCTAAAAATACAGTTACGATCACCGGCTGAATAACATATGATAATATTAACTTTAACCACGCATCAAAAAATTGCTTTGTATAAGAAAAAAGAGCAAAAGGAACAGCTATAACACCTACATATACAGCAATTGAAAATGCTACCATAGCAATGACATAGAAATGCACGAAATAAATAGCGACCGCTAAAACAAATAACCCGTATATTATGATTAAAATAACAAGTACTAACTCTAAACTGAGCAGCATTGGGATTACTGTACCTAATATTCCATATATACCAGAAGCAAAACTATTTGAAGACACAGCACTATCCTTTATCATGTATAAGCCAAGATAATATGCAACATGACAATCAAGATTGTCCCATAGTGCTAAATACTCATATCCAGGATCATAGTCATTGGCACTATAATTGCACAATCCTCCAGAACTAGCAGCTCCCATAACAAAGGTGGAAAAAGACGTCATGGCTGCCATCCCAGCAGGATACACAACCTGACTTAACCCACTTTCATACTGACCATTATCCCCTTTCATTCCTACTGAAAAATATAGCACCAATGCTATTTTCAGAATTAGCATGAAGAATTCATTCTTAGAAATTAATTGGTTACTTGTAACTAATTTGATACCAAATAAAATAATGTATAAGACAATAGCTATCATCACAGTGCTTTTTAAGTTTTTTTGTAAAGCTGGTAAAAAATTCTGATTCTGACATTTATCATCATTTATAAAAACTATTCCTAATACATCTCTAACACATTCTACGACTTTACTACTGAAAGACCAGAAAACCCTGGAGTGACTTGAAGAAGCACTAGTACAGGATGTTGTCTTGAAACAAGAGTCATCAGATTTTTGAGGAGGTGGAGTATATGTAGAGGGATAGCTTTTACATCCTAGAATATATTGCCCCACGCTTGTTGCTACTGTTGCACATAAATTATTTCCGAATTGCACTCCTCTAAGAACAAAACCACTAGGATAAAACTTCGATTGACCGAAGATTGCTGTGATTAGCCCTTCCCTAGTCAACGGTGATTGCCTATCTACATCATATCTAGATAGAACATATCTAAATAGAAGATCTTGATCTTTGTTTATTGATAAATAAGAAGGAGCATTTAGGGAGTCCCCCTCTATAAGAATAGAAATATTTTCTGTGCGCACATCGCATCTTATAATTGGACAGTAATACGGAAAACCGTTTGGGTCGTTAATTTGAGACCCGCTTCCTTGATTATGAGCTATTTTTTTTGTGTTCGGTGTACTAGATTGATAATTTGAAGCTATAGAGAAAGCACCATTTTTCGTACAATTATCAAAATCGGCAGTTCCTCCATTACATTTAATATATGCTCCTTCTGTCTTTGCATTACCTAACTCAACCATTCTGATATTAGAAATCTCGTTATTCTTATACTCAGAACAAAATTCACTGTCCAGCTGACCAGACTTACAATCCTGATCCAGATTAAAGGTGTAAGAAGGACAAGAAAGGTTACTGGTACTACAATCTGATGAAGATAAAAGATTCTCTGGAAGTAAAGTATATGACTCTGAATATACCGATTGAGTATATGATAAGATTATAAAAAAAAGAGCCAAAAATTTTTTCATAAATTTTATTTTTTGACTTGTAATTCTCTAACTTTTTTATAAAACACCGGCAACCAATCTTCTGGGTCATAACCAGTCTCTCTCATGATATCGTATAAAAGCAATACTGTGTCAGCACGACCAGATAAGACATTAATTATATCATCCATGCCCCTTAAATCTAATTTTGCAACGACGGCATCAGTCCCTTGTTTGATCAAAAAGTAACGACTACTAGGATCGGTCGTTTTAATTAAAGTATACTCCCTCTCGCTTAACATGAATGCAGTTCTATAAGCGTCTGTTGCTTTAAGGTTAGGTAAAAATATTTGAGTAGCAGTTTGCTGTATCAAGGTATCACTAATATCACTTTTACTTGCATCCTCAACACTTTGTGTAGCAAAAATAACCATTGCATTTAGCTTTCTTAAAACTTTAAGCCAGTCTTTTATTCTTGGCGCAAAAATCTCATTATCTATTAAAGCCCACGCTTCATCTAAGACTAACATAGTAGGACTTCCGTCTAAAGAAGAGTTGATTCTATGGAATAAATACAATAGCACAGGACCCAGAGCAGTAGTGTTTTGCAATAACTCTGCCATTTCAAAACCAAAATTCGTTGCTCTTGAGAAATCTAAAATATCTTCATCATTATCAAACACATTTGAATGAGATCCTCGGCTATGCCATAAAGAAATTCTACTTGCAAGGCTCCCATCAGTTTCTATACCAAGGAATGGGATGATATTCCTTAAAACTCGGTCTTCATACTTTAGCCTGTAATTACCCTCTATAGCATTATTTAGCACTTTAATATCTTCCGATGTAAGCTTTTCAGCGTTTACTGTTACAAGTAACTTTAGCCAATCTAATAAGAAAGTTTTGTTTGCACTATTTTCTGGAAGTTTTAATGGATTGAATCCACATTTTTTTCCTGGATCTATAACTGTATACACACCCTTAATTGCTCTGATAAAAATTTCAGCACCCCTGTCCTTATCAAAAAAGAACATCCTGCAGTTAAATTTTTGGCTTTGAGCACATAAGAAATTCATTAAAACAGTTTTACCAGCCCCCGTAGGACCTATGATAGTCGTATGACCAACATCGCGAAGATGGAAGTTAAAGAAATATGGAGTTCCTGACGTAGTATTTAATACCGTTACAGAATCACCCCAGTGATTACCTCTTGCCTTACCTACTGGATAGTTATGCAATGAAGAAAATGCAGATAAGTTTAGTGTATTAACCGTTGCTTTCCTAATAATAAAATCTACATTCCCCGGTAGTTGCCCCCAAAAGCATGGCTCTAAATTCACCCTTTCTCTTATAGGTTGCATACCGGTATTACTTAATTCTACCATTACTTGATTCACGACATTGTCTAATTTTTTTGGAGTATTTTCTATGCACAATACTGTCATATGGTGTACACCAAAGCCTATACGCCCACTCATCGCCATATCCAACGCTTCGGAAATTTCTCCTATTTGAGATACGGCTTTATCTTCTGCCTGTATCATCCTATTTTGTTGCAACTGCATTTTATTGATTGCAACTTGTCTATTAGAAAAAGAAAAAGATTGAGTAATAATAAGCTCTACAGGCATTTGTAGAAATCCATCAAACATTCCAGCTGAGGTGATAGGAGCATATTCTTTTACACTTACAATTCCAGCGTACCTAACCCCTTTTGCGCCTTGAACTTCTATCGCTTTATCTCCAAAATATAACCTTTGAGTTGGTAATGCTTTATCAATGTGCGATGTATTAGCAATATACTTGGAACCGACCCCACAATTTACTATTTTTCCTAGAAATTCTAAAATTTCTGAGTAAACCCCATCCTCTTCTTCAGATATAGAAAGCAATCTAGCTTGGTAATCAGAAAGAGTAGCAACTACACGCCCGCTAACTTCTTCTAAAGTATCATAACTATCTCTGATTTGTTTCTCCCAACTAGTCTTGTCCGTATTTTTCTGAAATTTCTTGATCAAATATTCTATAATTGCAGCTCCAGCTTTATCTGGACCCTTAACTACTGAAATATATAATTCGTTCACAAACGCGTCATGCCCCTGTTGTTTTTTCAGCCATTCCTTTGAAACTTGCTCACTAAAAGTTTTGGGGTTTTTTATCTCTACAGATCGAATGCTATTAAAGATGCTATCTCTTCTTCTAACTACATGAAAATATAACGATATCCCACCAGTACCTAAACCTTTAAAAAGGGTATTACGTAGATTTTTTTTGATATCTAAATCTTCATCATCAGCAGTCTCGAAAGAATATCCTCCGACCTTGATTATTTGAATCAACTCTTCACTTTTGGTTAAGATTGTACTGCTATTCCAATGACATAAATATGGAATAAAATTAGAAGCAGAATACTCTTTCTTCGCATACGTATCTTTTGTTGATCTATTTCTTGATAATTTTAACATCTATTCCAATAATTAATAAGGATCGTAGGAATTAGCTCCATGGTAAGTTTTGTTCTTACACCTAGTGCATTTTTCTCCTTTTTTAAGATATAACTCTAAAATCAATGGTTCCTTAAAACATAAAATGTAAGAAATCACATGCAAACTTACTGCAATAAAAATAATCTTTAACCCCGGAGCGTTAATATAAGATAAAAGCCCCACAAAGAAATTCATAAAGAATAGTTTAAAGCTCACACCAAATATCATTGTAGGTCTTGTTAAACCAACAAATAACGGATCTGTAGATACACTTCCTGTGTTTGACATTATTCAGTTACCAATTAACAATTAAAACATCTTGAGTTATTCATTTACAAAACATCTAATTTATCATAAATTGTACTCTTAAAATTCAACATATACGCAATTGAACGTGCTTTTAGATAAAATTAATTCTCCAAAGGACATAAGACACTTTAATTCTGACCAACTTTTGGACCTTTGTAAAGAGCTCTCAAGCTTCTACATAAATTGCATGTCTACCCTTGGTGGCCATTTGGGTGGAAGTCTTGGGGTAGTAGAACTTACAGTTGCATTGCACTATGTGTTTGATACTCCCAAAGACAAGCTTATATGGGACGTCAGTCATCAATCTCATATCCATAAAATACTCACAGGTAGACGTGATAAAATTATGACACTTAAACAAGAAGGTGGTCTCTCAGGATTTACTAAAAGATCTGAGAGCATATATGACCCTTTCGGAGCAGGACATAGCTCTACATCTATCTCAGCGGGCCTGGGAATGAAAATGGCTAGTATCCTCAGCGATAAAGACAACCAAGTCATATCTGTAATAGGAGATGGAGCACTAAGTGCAGGATTAGCGTATGAAGCTATCAATAATGCTGGTAGTCTAAAAAGCAATTTAATTGTTATACTAAATGACAATAAAATGTCTATTTCCCCTACTGTTGGAGCAATGTCTGATTATCTCTCAACGATTTCGTCAAATGAAACTTATTTAAAAATAAGGAGCGCAATAAAAGCTTCTTTACAAAGCACAGCAGTTAAAGACATAGTCAGTAGTACCGTTAAAACGATAGAAAAGAATTTTAAATCAGAAAACTTATTTGAAAACCTAGGGTTTGAATATATTGGGCCAACAAATGGCCACGATGTAAATGGATTAATCGATATTTTAAAAAAATTAAAAAACAGAAAATCAGAAAAACCTGTATTACTTCATATTCTTACAGAAAAAGGACGAGGTTTTTACTCCACCACCGGAGAAAAAGAGAACTTTCATGCGGTATCAAAATTTTGCTTAGAAACTGGAATTCAGGAAAAAAGCTCGGAACATAATATTTCTTATACCAAAGCATTCTCTAACAGGCTAATAGATGAAGCAAGGAAAGATCCATCCATAGTTGCAATAACTGCCGCTATGTCTTCCGGTACTGGTTTAGAAGATTTTAGTAAAATATTCCCAGATAGATTTTTTGATACAGGAATTGCAGAACAACATGCAGTAACCTTTGCTGCGGGCCTTGCTTGTGAAAACATGAAACCATTTGTAGCTATTTATTCAACTTTCCTACAAAGGGCATATGATCAAGTAATACATGACGTCGCTATACAAAACTTACCTGTAAGATTTGCAATTGATAGAGCTGGGGTGGTTGGAAACGATGGCTCCACACATGCCGGTTCTTTTGATCTAACGTATTTAAGCACTTTGCCAAACTTTGTTGTAATGGCACCTAGTGATGAAAATGAATTATCAAAAATGATTTCTACAGCAGCTTATTACGATAACGGACCTATAGCATTTAGATACCCAAGAGGACAAGGCACTGGAGTTATAATAGAAGAACCTCAGATTCTAAAAATAGGACGTGGTAGAATTATACAAGAAGGTAGCAAAGTAGCTATAATCTCTGTAGGAACTAGACTACAAGAATCGCTTAAAGCTGCAAAGATTTTATTAGAGAATCATAATATTAAAGCAACGATAGTCGATCCAAGATTTGTGAAACCTATAGACAAAGAGCTGATAACACTAATCGTAAAAGAACACACCCTAATTATCACAGTTGAAGAAAATAGCATTGGCGGTTTTTCTGCGCAATTCAATAATTTTATATTAGAAAATGACCTGCAAAAAAACAAAACTATCAGAAACCTATATTTACCAGATGTCTTTTTAGATCACGCTAGCCAACATCAAATGAATGAGAAAGCCAACTTAAATTCAAGCGCAATAATAAAAACAGTACTGAGCTCTTTACAAATCACAAACGTAGCGCAATTAATAAAACTCTGTTAGATAAGCCGATGTAGCTCAGGGGTAGAGCAACTGTTTCGTAAATAGTAGGTCGGGGGTTCAAATCCCTTCATCGGCACCATTGATATAAAATGCAAATTTCAGAAATTAATCTAAAATTACAATCTAAAACTGTACTAGTTTCTGTGCGTTATAGTAAAAAATCAAAAAACATTTCAATACGAATTCTAAAATTAGGAAAAGTGGAATTAGTGGTTCCAATCAGAGCTAGTCTACCAAAAGCAAAAGAATTCTTAATATCTAAAATTGACTGGTTAAATAAAAAAATAAATCAGATAGAAGAGATTGTAATACCAGAGAATCAAATTCCAATTTTTGGCAAATTCTATGACATAGAACATCAAGATTCTGCTTATGGAACATCAGTAATTACAGATCGAGAAAAACTATTGGTAACCTGCCCAATCGTAATTAAAAAAGATGTAATGAGAAGATATTTAAAAAATACTATCACAACAGAAATCTTAAAGATTGCGGCTGAAATATCAGCAAAACATGAATTTACTTATAAAAATATAAAAATTAATGACACCAAAACTAAATGGGGAAGCTGCTCTTCAGATAAAAAACTAAAATTTAATTGGAGGCTTGTTTTTGCACCATATGAGATCGTTTTTTACTTGGTAGCGCATGAGCTATGCCACCTCAAAGAAATGAACCACAGTCCAAAATTCTGGCAACTAGTAGAAACAGTAGATCCAAACTATAAAGAATCAAGGCTCTGGCTGAGAAAAAATAGCCTTTCACTGCATAGTTACATGTCAGAATTAACTACGTGAAGCCTTTTTCCTTTCGTGAGGACAAAGGTATTTCTTTCTAAGTCTAATATTCTTAGGAGTAACTTCTACAAGTTCATCATCCTTGATGTAAGAAATTGTTTCTTCTAATGTAAAGAGCCTATGCGGAGTAAGCTTAATGTTCTCATCTGTACCAGACGCTCTCATATTTGTTAACTGCTTACCTTTTATCGCATTTACTTCCAATTCATTATCTCTGTTATGCTCCCCTATCACCATACCTTGATAAATTTTTAGCTTAGGAGGAACAAATAATACACCTCTTTCTTCTAAGTTTGCTAAAGCATATGCTGATGTTTCGCCATCTGAGTTAGAAATTAGAGCACCATTTCTTCTAGTAATAATCTCACCTTTCATTGGTTGATAGCTGTGGAATATACGGCTCAATATTCCAGTGCCTCTAGTATCATTTCTAAATTCGCTTTGATACCCTATTAATCCACGTGATGGAACATGGAATACTAGCCTTAATTTACCACCACCAGATGGTTTCATCTCAACTATTTCTCCTTTACGTGCTGCTAATTTTTCTACCACGATTCCGCTAAAGCCATCGTCCACATCAAGCATAACTTCTTCTATTGGTTCTAAGACCTTACCATCTTCATCCTTTTGAAAAAGTACCCTTGGCTTTGAAACAGAAAGTTCAAATCCTTCACGTCTCATAGTTTCGATAAGAACACCAAGTTGTAACTCGCCTCTACCACCAACTTCAAAATTTTCTCCGTTAGCAGAGATTGTCAGTGTAATAGCTACGTTACTTTGCGCTTCTTTTGCTAATCTATCTAAAATCGCACGAGCCGTCACTTTTGTTCCTTCTAATCCAGCTAAAGGAGAGTCATTAACGCTCATTGTAACAGCCATTGTAGGTGGATCAATTGGGTTTGATTGTATAGGAATAGTCACACTAGGTGCACATATAGTATCTGCTACAGAAGTTTCTTCTAGGCCTGCAACCGCAACTATGTCACCAGCTCTTGCTATTTCAATTGGAACTCTTTCTATTCCATGAAAACCAAATAGCTTTGTAAGCTTCGTGTTTTCAACAAGTTCGCCTTTCAAGTTTATACTCTTAACTGAAGTTCCCACAATTGCACTACCAGAGTAAACACGACCAACAAGCACCCTACCAACATATGGATCTTGTGTTAATATACTCACTAGCATTGAGAATGGTACGTCTTTATCTGTATTTGGTGCTGGCACATGGTTTTTTATTGTTTCAAACAATGGCACTAAATCAGTACCTATAGTTTCTTTTTCCAAAGTTGCCCAACCACTTCTACCAGATGCATACAGAACTGGGAAATCTAATTGCTCATAGCTTGCGCCAAGAATCATAAATAGCTCAAGTATTTCATCGAGAACTTCATCAATTCTTCTATCTGGTCTATCTACTTTATTAATAATAACGATTGGTCTTAGGCCTAATTTCAAAGCTTTTGTTAAAACAAATTTTGTTTGTGGCATAGGGCCTTCTGATGAATCCACAAGAAGTATAACTCCTTCCACCATCGACAGAACTCGTTCTACTTCACCTCCAAAGTCAGCGTGCCCTGGAGTGTCTACGATATTGAATTTGATATTGTCATAAATAAAAGAAGTACATTTTGCTAAAATTGTAATACCTCTTTCTTTCTCTAGGTCATTAGAGTCCATCATACGATCTTCCGTAACCTGATTGGTACGGAATATCCCGCTCTGTTTGAGCATATTATCGATTAATGTTGTCTTCCCATGGTCAACGTGCGCTATAACGGCAATATTACGAAATTGCATAATTTTCTTTTTTTTAATTATTAAATTTTTCTTATTTGAACAGAAAATTCATGCCAAATTTAGATGTAAGCACTACAATTCTTTTTCATTTAGAATGGATCACTATAACAGATTTTCCAGATAATACTATCTAATACTGACGATATCACTACGTTTATTGACTATTTTTCTTTCTTTAAAGAATAATACAGGCACACAAAATAGCAATTAGAAGCCAATGCGATTAGAGCTTTAATAAACTGTGCATATAAATTTCTAAGGATTGCAGAATCTAAATGCATGAAAAAAGTAGTGTGTATAAAACGTAAATATAAAATTTGGCAAATAAAGCAGAAGACTAAAAGAACCATTAGGTACCTTAATAACTTGCCTTGAGTTCTGTTGTGGCTTTCTTTTATTGCGTCAACTAATGATGCATTATTGAAGTATATAATCGCTTCTACGAAAGGTATCTTAATGAATATAAGGCTATATAATAAAAACCCACTACTATATAAAGCTAATATGTTAATCATAGCATAATAAATAACAAACTTCAGATAGCATCTTTTGAATAACTGTATTACAGATAGAACATCATATACACTCCTCTTTTTGAAGTGGTTTTCAATGCATCCAAATAAAAGCAACAAAAATAATGGGTAAAATAAAGCGTTATATATATGAATGTAATATTCATGAGGGATTTTATTCTGGGAAATGTAATATAAACCTGCACCATAAGAAGAATCGACAGATGCTAATGCAATAATAACAATAAAATATTTTTTAAAAATTTCTGCAAATAGCTTGAAGCTATCTAAAAATAGAGGCTTATAACGCACTGTTTCCATTTTTTTATGATGTACTATTAATAATGTGCACATCATGTTATTTGAGAAACATAATTTTAGAAAGTGATTACGCGCAGAAAATCAATTATAATCAATCCTGTTTTAGAACTTGATACTTCGAAGCAACATACTTATTTAATATCACCTTAAATTCGTTAGTAATATTATCTCCTCTTAGAGTATGAGTTTTTTTGCCATCCATAAACACAGGAGCAACTGGTGACTCTCCCGTACCAGGAAGGCTTATACCTATGTCAGCATGCTTGCTTTCTCCTGGTCCATTTACTATGCATCCCATTACAGCAACATTCATAGTTTCAACGCCTTTATAATTCTTCTTCCATTCAGGCATCGATATTTTTATAAAACTCTCTATATCACTAGCTAAATGTTGAAAATATGTACTAGTTGTTCTACCGCAACCAGGACAAGCAGAAACTTGCGGTGTAAAAGACCTAATGCCCAAAGACTGCAATATCCCTTGGCAAACCTTGACCTCTTCTATCCTTGAGCTACCTGGAGTTGGCGTGATGGAAGCTCTGATTGTATCCCCTATGCCTTCTTGCAATAAGATAGAAAGAGCCGATGTCGTAGAAATAATGCCCTTGTTACCCATCCCAGCCTCAGTCAGACCTACATGCAATGCATAATTAGACTTTTTTGCAAGATCTCTATAAACAGAGATAAGATCTGGCACCCTACTGGTTTTGCACGAAATTATGATTTGATTCTTTGTCATGCCTATGTTTTCGGCTTTTTCAGCGCTTGTTAAAGCAGATATAACCAAAGCTTCTCTTAATATTTCATTTGAACTTTTTGGAACTAATGATTTGGCATTTTCTTCCATTAAACTCGTAGCGATTGATTGATCTAAGCTACCCCAGTTCACACCTATCCTTACAGGTTTATTATGTTTTAGCGCTATTTCAATAAACTGTTCAAATTGAATATCTCTTTTCTCTCCAAATCCAACATTTCCTGGGTTGATTCTGAGCTTGGATAGCGCTTCAGCACACTCTGGAACATCTGCTAATAGCCTATGGCCGTTATAATGGAAGCATCCTGCAAGTGGCACATCGTACCCTTTCTTATATAATTTTTCGTAGATATTTGGTAGGGCTCTAGCAGAAGCTTCATTATTTACAGTAAGGCGAACAATCTCCGACCCTGCATCAGATAATTCTATGATTTGATTTACTGTAGACTCAATATCAGCTGTATCTGTGTTTGTCATAGATTGAACCAAAATAGGAAAATCACCTCCTATTTTCAGATTTCCAACACTAACAACGTGAGTTTTATGTCTACCAACCTTGGAGTCCATAACGTTTTAAATAAAAGTTGACTTGATGATTGATAACAGTATAAACATATGTTGTCAATGTTTCCGAGACACAGTGACTACCGCTTACATAGAAAAAATATCAACTTAATTGTATTTTTTTTTTACATTTATAAGAACATTACTAATGTATAATCAAATTTAATTTCAATCACATATAATATGATCAATATATCAAAGAAAGAAGCGCACGGAGAAAATTTTTTATTTATTAATTATGTACATTGTTTTGCAGTACTTTTATGTATAATTCATAGCTCTTTAATAATGTGCAGAACAAAGGCACAGGCTTTTATCCCAAGCTTTAACAACCAAGATCCAAGTCTAATTGATTCTTTGATTTTAATCGGAAACGTATTGCTGATTCCTACTATTATGTCTTTATTTGGATTAACCGTTTTTTCCTTTATAAAGCAATCTCCTACTAAGTTTTTGAAAGATAGAATTCTTCCATTAGGAATGTTATTTGTTTTTTCAGCATTTATTATCATGCCTTTATCTTATTATTTTTCTATACATGAAAATAATTCCTATGACACTTTATGGAACTATATTACAAAAGATTACTTCGAGCTTTGGTTAGTTGGACCTACATGGATCTTTCCAGTCATCATTCTTTTTGATATTATTACTTTTCTTATTTTTAAGTACTGCCCAAATCTCGCTAATAGACTAGTTTTGGGAATTAAGGAATTAAAAATCTTGCACTTTTTCTTGATATTCTTTTTTGTAACTTTCCTTGTATTCATTTTAAGCACAAGCGTTTTTTATAAAGCAGAATTCATAACAATACCAACAGATGCAAGCTGGACTCATGCTGGACCGATTTGGTGGCAAGAAAATGTGATGATGACATATTTCATCATTTACTTATTCAGCATGTTACTGGGAAGCTCAGAAAAATTAATTAATTATATTTTTGCTTCAAAAGGAAATCTTGCTTCAAAATGGTTACATAGACTATTAGAAACCATCATCTTATATTTAGCTCTAAAATTTATAGAGCCCATGGAAGCTATTATGGATAGCGTCTTATTAAAAAATATACTTTGGCAGTTTTTATTCTTGTTACTAGCATTTAGCATGGCAGCGGCATTTTTTAGCATTCTAAATAGATTTGCATATAGAAAGAGTAAAGTACTATCCTTTTTCTCAAATCACTCATTAATGATATACACAGTATACTTTTTACCTTTAGCATTAACAGGTAAATATGTAGCAAATTTCGATAAAATGATTGATATACAAAAAACATATGTAGTAGCAATATTTACTTTTCTAATTAGCTTGCTAATATCATTTGTAATAAAAAGAGCTTTGTTCTTTATTAGAAAATAAAAATGAACTTCGGCAATATATCGATCGCGGTATTTATAATAGCAATGACTGTATTTTGTTTCTTCGGTCGCGCTAGATCCAAGACTTTCGCTGAATTTGCTTTATCAAAATCAACATTTAGCTCTTTTGCATTAGTAGCAACGGTAGTTGCATCATTTGTAGGAGCCGGTACTATAATAGGAAATTCTGAAAAATCCTATACATACGGCATATCTTATCTTCTGCCCTTCATGTTAGGCTTTAGTGTGCAGCTAATATTGATAGGCGTATTATTTGCAAATAGAATTTCAAAGTTTTATTCAGCTTTATCAGTTGGCGATTTATTCAAACACTCCTATGGAAAAAACATTCAAATATTGGTTGGTATTGTAGCATTAGCCTATACTGTAGTTGTAGTAATCAGTCAAACAGTGGCGCTAGGAAAACTTGTAGGCATGATTTCTCCATTCACTTATGAAATAAATGTAATTATAAGCGTTGGATTCATAGTGGCCTATTGTTATTTTGGTGGTGTTAGATCTGTAGTAGTAACAGACATATTGCAGTTCTTGGTTTTCGTAATCGCTATACCTGTGATATTCATATATTCCGTATATCACTTGGGTGGAGTAGATGTTTTTCTAGAAAAAATTCCACCTTATTATTTTAATCCCTCTCACTATTTCAGCACATTAGAGATTATCATTATATTCCTTAGCTTATTATTAGGAGACGCATTAGTTCCACAAATGACTCAAAGATTATTAATGACGAAAGATGGACGCCAAGCTTCAAAAGTTATGACAATTTCTGGATTCACCATATTACCTATAGTTTTACTTGGTGGGTCATTAGGAATGATAGCATATGCATATAATACGACTTTAACACCGTCTGAGTCTATATCTTACTTACTAAATCAAGTATTACCTTATGAATTAAAGATATTGGCTATTTTAGGACTAATATCTATTGTAATGTCATCAATAGACACATGTATGAACACATCCTCTGTATTATTAGTAAATGACATCCTAAGCCCTTCATTGACAACTAAATTAACATTAAAAAGAGAATTTCAGATAGCAAGACTTGTAGTGGTTATAGTTGGTCTGATTGCTGTGTTCGTAGCAATGCGCACTACTGATATAATCGCCGTGCTAATAAATGCATATAAGTTTTGGAGCCCTACAGTCTTAGTTCCACTTATAGGAATCTTAGTAAATGTAACGCTTTCACGAAAACAGTTCTACTTATGCTTCTTATCTGGTGGCATGAGCGTTATAATATGGGAAGCATTAGAATTTCAAAATTACACTACAATAGATAGCTTAATACCAGGTATTTTAGCGAATTTTATAGCCTTTGTTTTATGCTATTCTTATAATAAATACAAAAATGTAGAACATTGTGCGCTATGAGTATTTTTTATATCTTTTCATTTTCAAGGAGCTATAATATAGATAAAATACATCCAAACATTCAAACTTTTATTATTGAGCATATAAAATGGAAATAAACTTCATAAAAGAAATTTCAAACTATCAAGAGCATATATTGATTGTAACTACTGACCTTTTAGATTTACCAGATTCAATTTCTAATATTGAAAAAGCCTCTGAAATCTCTATAAAAAGCTTAATAAAAAACCAAAAATTTGAAGGAAAAAAATTTCAACACCTATCAGTACCCACATCCTCTTCAAAAATCAAAAGCATTTCTATTGTGAGCCTTGGTAAATTGGATGAACTAGATATTCCTGGAGCTATGGGAGCGGGTAAAATTGTTTATTCCTTGCTGGCTACTAAAAATTCAGAAAAAGGAACGGTATATTTTTCTGATTCTGCTATGCCAAGTAAAAAAAATTCTTATCTTCTATATAAAATATTAATGGGAGCTTCAATTGCTGACTATAAGTTCGAAAAATACTTTACCAAAAAACAAGAAGAAGATGCCCCTAAACATAAACTTACCTCAATTGATGTAATCCATACTTCTCCCAATACTACAAAATTAGAATTTGAGCAATATGCTAGCGTGTTAGCTGGCATGAAGTTAACTAAAGATCTAGTTTCAGAACCACCTAATATATTAAATCCTGTAGAATTTGCTTCTAGATGCAAAGACTTAAAAAAATACGGTTTAAAAGTAGAAATACTAGAACCAAAAGAAATGAAGGCTCTTGGTATGAATACTCTGCTAGGCGTTGCACAGGGCAGCACTAATGAAGCAAGAATGGCTATAATGCGCTGGGAAGGAGGTAAAAAAGGAGAAAAACCTTTAGCATTCGTCGGGAAAGGAGTGACCTTTGATACAGGTGGCTTATCTTTGAAGCCAGCTAACGCAATGGTAGGAATGAAATATGACATGGGTGGAGCAGCTGTAGTCACAGGACTCATGAAAGCTCTTGCACTAAGAAAAGCCAAAGTAAACGCTATTGGAGTTATCGGAATAGTTGAAAATATGCCAGATGGTAACGCACAAAGGCCGGAAGATGTAGTGAAATCTATGTCAGGCCAAACAGTTGAAATTCTAAATACTGACGCCGAAGGAAGGTTAGTTTTAGCCGATGCCCTATGGTATACTCAGTCTGTATATAAACCACAATTTATGATAAACCTTGCCACACTTACAGGTGCAATAGTCATGACTTTTGCAGATCAATATGCAGGTTTATTTTCGAATGATGATACGATCTCAAAAAATCTTTATGAAGCTGGAATAAAAACGGGAGAAAAAGTCTGGAGGCTTCCTCTTACAAAAGAATATGATAAAATGATAGATTCAAAAATAGCTGATATGCAAAATATAGGATCTGCAAAAGGCGCTGGCAGTATAACAGCAGCTCAATTTTTACAAAGGTTTGTAAATAATGTTCCTTGGGCGCATCTTGATATAGCTGGAGTTACAAGCACTGACAAGCCAACAAATATAAGCCAGGCTGGGGCAACTGCTTTTGGAGTAAGGCTTTTGAATCAATTTGTTCAGGATAATTATGAGTCATGATTAAAGAAGTAACTTTTTATCATCTAACATCTACTCCTATAGAAAAGGCATTGCCTAATCTTGTATTTAAAATATATGAGACACAGGATAGAGTTTTACTTATTTGTAAAGACTCGCAACAGCTGCAAGAGCTTAATGATATCCTATGGACGTTTTCAACAAAGAAATTCATTCCACATGGCAGTTATGATGAAGATTATCCTCACATGCAGCCAGTATTACTATCGACTTCAATAGATGAAAAATCTAATCAAGCTAAAGTAGCCCTGATGCTAAGCAGTATAGATATAGAAAAAAATCTGAATTTTCAGAAGTATATATATATGTTTTGCGGCGATCAGAACAATAAAGAAACTAAGGAATTCTTTGATCTTTACGATAAATATCAAAAGCTAGGATATAATACAAAACTCTGGACGCTAGACCCCACCGGAAAGTGGATTAATTCTGAACAAAAGAATCTTTTGGCTTAAATTAACTGATAGCTCATCTACTTTTAAAATAAAAAAATATTAGTACTTTTGTTTTTTTGTATACTACTTTAGTATTAGCAAGAAATTGCAAATGTAATGCTAATGAAATTTTTCTTAAATATATTTTTCTTATGCGTCATATCCTATAGCAAGGCTATAGCTTATGAAGTAGAAACTCATACCATAGAAATAATAAATCATAAATTTGTACCAAATATAATTGAGGGATCTCAAGGAAAAGTAATCAAGCTGGAGATAAATAATAAAGATAAAACTGTGGAAGAATTTGAAAGTTTTGATCTAAAAAGAGAGAAAATAGTACCAGGAAATAAAAAAATCGTTATAACTGTTGGACCTTTAAAGAAAGGTGAGTATGTATTTTTTGGGGAGTTTCATCAAGAAACAGCTCAAGGTAAACTGATAATAAAATAATAGAATGTTTAAATTATTCATAATAATTTTTAGAGAAACATTAGAAATATCTATACTTCTTGGAATTATTGCCGCTGCAACACAAGACGTTAAAAACCGTTTTTTATATATTAACTGCGGTATATTAATAGGAATACTTGGAGCATCTTTAATAGCGATTTTTACCAACACTATATTTGATTCTTTTGATGGATATGGACAAGAAATAGTAAATGCAGGAATATTATTAATTGCATCCTCTATGCTAATTTGGACATTAGTTTGGATGAAAAACTCTTACAGCCACACAACTTCCAAACTAAAAACTTATGGAAGAAACCTATCTGAGGGTAACGTTTCACTATTATCTATCACCCTATTAACAGCATCCTCGATTTTTAGAGAAGGCTCTGAGATTGTACTATTCAGCCATGGGGTACTTGCATCAACAACAGAAAATATTTTTTACATAATAGCAGGTGGCGCATTAGGATTCATAACAGCAGCAATTACTGGATTATTAATATATAAAGGTATCATAAAGATAGCAGGAAAATATTTATTCAAGGTTACCTCAATCTTTTTATCGTTGATAGCCGCAGGAATGTCGGCTCAAGCTGCTAATTTTTTAGCCGCTGGAAATGTAATAACTCTTTATCAAATTCCTTTATGGGATACTTCTTGGATCATTCCCCAAAATAGCTTTTTTGGAAAAATACTAAACTTTTCTATTGGTTATATAGACAACCCTACAGGATTAGAGGTAACATTTTATGTTGCTACACTTCTTTTGATATACACATTGTCAAGAGACAAGAAAAGGTCAATTACAAATTAAGTATAATATAAGCTTAACCTAACAGCTCCATAAGCTCTGACCATTCTCTTTTTGTCATACCGCTTTCTTCCTGAGTAAGCTTTTCACCGGAAATCAATCTCTTGATTGCTTCTAGACCCTTTTTAGAAACATTAGAGCCATTTAGTCTGTGTTCTTGGAATGCATCAAATGTAAATGGAACCCATTTTTTCACGATATCAAGCATCACTTCTGCGTATACTCTAATTTCGTACTGAGCATGAGCATCGGCTCTAAGTCTGATAAAATGTAATAAGTTATGTAAATTGATTTTCCAATACCACTCTGTGTAATAGTTCATTGTAAGATTCATTCTAGCTAATTCTCTTGCTAGCTTAGGGCTATTCTCATCAATTGTATTGCCTTCAGAATCTTCATTTAGCATATCTGCATAATTCTTATAACACCTCTCAGAATCTTCTCTTAGAAGATTAGCAACCTTTTCTGATTCTTCCGCAGAAAGTAGTTGCCCCCTGCCCTGCATATTAGTTTTAGATTGAACAGCCATTTGGTCCGCTTCTGGTATATAGTAATCTTTTCCTAATATAGAATACCTTGCTGAATACTCATTCACACTTGCTGTTCTGTGTCTAATCCATTGTCTTGCAACAAAAATTGGCAATTTTATATGAAACTTAATATCACACATCTCAAAAGGAGTATTGTGATAATGCCTCATTAAGTAGCTTATTAACCCCTTATCTTGGCTAACTTTTTTAGTACCAGAACCATATGAAACACGAGCAGCTTGTACTATAGATGAGTCATTTCCCATGTAATCTACAACCCTAATAAACCCATGGTCTAGTATTTTTATAGGTTTATAAAGGATACTTTCTAGTTCAGGAGAGATAGCTCGAGCAGTAACTGTTGACTCCTCTAATAGGCCGCCTTCTTCTGTTTTGTTCTGTGACATAATAACGCTCTTTTTAAAAAATTACCAGATATGCAGCGATTGTAGTCTATTATACTTTTTGTGTGAAGCATTTTTTTTGGATCAAAAGGCTTTTAAAATTATGATTTTTATATATAATACAGTCAGCCCTACTTGTAGAGCTTATGGTGATAAATGATTATTTAAAATAGATGGAGTGGACCCGGGGGCAGTACCCGGCGCCTCCACCAATAAAAAAATGGGGGGCGACACAGGCTCGACACACATAATAAAGAAATAATTTTTACCCAGTATGATACCGCTGATTATCGCAAGATAATTAAGGATCAAAATGCAATAAATGCAAACGACAATAGACAACCTGTATTTGCTGCGGCGTAATAGCTAGGCAAACACGCGGTCGGCAGGCACCGGGCAACAGAAGCCTGCCATTAAAATATGAAAAATTATGGTTCAAGTAATAGACTACGATATACTTATAGACGAACTAAGACACGAAATTGTAAAGAAGTGTTTAAGGTTCATAAAAGCTGATCAATTGCCTGGAAATCACTATTTCTATATTGCATTCCTTACTTCTCATCCAGACGTAAGAGTATCAAGGAGGCTACTTGAGAAACACCCACATGAGATGACTATTATATTACAACATCAATTTAGAGATTTAATAGTTAGAGAAAATTTCTTTAGTGTCATTCTGCATTTTGATGGTATAGAAGAACAGTTGGAGGTTCCATATGCATCTCTCATCTCATTTGCAGATCCTAGCGTAAAATTTGGTTTGCACTTCAAACGAGAAAAAATTCCTAATTCTAGAAAGACAATAAAAACAGAAGAGCCTAAAGTAGACAATATAATAGAAAAAGATAATATAATATCTCTTGAGCGCTTTAGAAACAAACTAACTTCTGAGTAATTCTTTTACAGTTTCCACATCGTCAAATGTAAATTTTTCTGTACCGATGATTTGGTATTTTTCGTGACCCTTGCCCGCAATTAGAAGAAAATCTTCTTTTTCTTTTAGCTCTAGAGCTTTCTTTATAGCCTCCCTACGCCCATCAACTTCGATTCCTTTATGGCAATATTTCTTTATCTCTGCCCTAATTGATTCTGGGTTTTCAGTACGCGGGTTATCATCCGTGATTATAGCTAAATCAGCTAATCTATCGACAACCTCTCCCATCAATCTACGTTTTTTCTTATCCCTATCTCCACCACAACCAAATAACACTATTAATCTGCCCGAGCTCATAACGGCTCTAATGCTATGTATAACCTTTTCTAAAGCATCATGAGTATGTGCATAATCAACTATTACATTTTCTTTTACTAGCTCCATTCTTCCTGGAACAGGCTTCAATTTTTCCAAAGCTTTCATACACTCTTCTTTTTTAAAACCTGATTGTATAGCTAAAGACATTGCGCATAATATATTATTTACCTGAAACTCTCCTATAATAGGAAGGTGTATTGTAATTTTTTTATCTTCCATCAGGACCTCAACTTCTGTCGCATGATTCAGATATTTTATTGAAAGAATTTTTATATAGTTTCCATGGAAACCATATGTAAGCACTCTATGCCCTTTCGCTTGACATGCAGACATAACCTTGTCTGAAACATCCATATCGCTATTGATTACAACTGGTGAGTTTTCAGGCAGAACATCAGAAAAAAATCTAAGTTTTGCATGAAGATATTTATCCATAGTTTCATGATAGTCTAAATGATCCTGGCTAAAACTTGTAAATGCCCCAGCATTAAATTTAATACCATCCATTCTTTTTTGGTCCAATCCATGGCTGGAAACTTCTATGGCAACATTATCAACCCCATTTTCTGCAAGCTGAGACAATATATAATACATTTGCGAAATACCAGGTGTAGTAAGAGTATCAATTTTTTCAAAAAACTCTTTGTTCTGATTTGAAATAACGCCTAAAGTTCCTATAGAAGCAGAGTGATGTCCTAATAATTCTATAATTTGTTTATAAAAATATGTTGTGGATGTTTTCCCATTTGTTCCAGTAACGCCAACAATATTTTTGGGTAATTTATAAATTTTAGAAGCCAGAATTCCAAAAGCGATTTTTGAATCTTCTACTAATAATAATTCAACCTTATTTGGGATAACATTAGTATCCTTCTTGTAATATCTTGAATCTGCAATAATTAAAGTAGCACCATTATTTATAGCATCTTTTATGTACTCATGACCGTCCGCTGCAAAACCCTTTATAGCCACGAATATACTTGAAGGAACGACCTCTCTTGAGTCATCAGTGATTTTTTTATATTTAGACAAATCGACTTCTAGCTTCATTACATTACCTTTCTATTAAGAAGTTTCACCCTTTGGAGTATAATTCAGAAATAAACTTTCTTCTATAGCTTCTTTTTCATCTTTATTAGGCATAATATCCATTAATGGGACAAGACGCTTAATGATCCTACCAGAAACAGGAGAAGCAACCCAGCCACCAGTAGCAAATCCAAAAGTTTTTTTGTTACCTTTAGGCTCATCGACCATTATATACATCACATATTTAGGATCATGAGCTGGAAAAAATGACATAAAAGACGAAACCCTCAGACTTCCATTATATACTCCCTTTACTGGCTTATTGGCAGTACCGGTTTTTCCGCCGACAAAAACCCCAGGAACATCAGAAGTTCTACCAGACCCCTGTCTTACTACCATTCTTAGCATCTTTCTCATGTTGCTTGATGTAGTCTCTTTTAACACTTGTTTATAAGGCTTGCTAGCGCCCTTTACTATAGTTGGAGAAAATAACTTACCTCCATTTACAATAGCACTAGCTGCTTTCGTAACATGCAGAGGTGATATAGAAATACCATAACCATAAGAAGCTGCTATGGAAGTAATTTCAGTCCATCGACCGATGTCTGGAAAAACAGGAGTCGTAGTCTCAGGAAGCTCTACATCAATATTAGACAGCAGTCCTAATGCTTTTATATGTCCGAATTGATTTTCCTTACCAATCTCAACAGCAATCTGCGCTACTCCTATATTAGAAGAATACATTAGTATCTCTGGCACCGAAAGCCATCCCTTCTTTCCATGGAAATCTTTGATCAAAAATCCACTAGATTTTATTGGAGTATCCACATCATAAACATCATTAACTTTTACGACGCCACTCTCTAAAGCCGCTGACACAGTAAATACTTTAAATCCAGACCCGATCTCATAATTTCCTAAAGTAGCTTTATTAAAAAGCTCTTCTTCGGTAGCATCAGAAATATTATTGGGGTTATAATCAGGTAAACTTACTAGAGAAATAATTTCTCCATTCCTAACATCCTGTAAAATACCAATGGCACCTTTAGCATTAAATTCTTTGATTACTTCCTGCAATTCCTCTCTAATAATACTCTGAGCTACTACATCTAAAGAAAGTTGTAAATTTTGCAAATTTTTATTAGAGTCTTTGGTTTTTAGAAATTTATCAAAATATTTCTCAGCCCCTAACAAACCATCTCCATCTAACCCGACATAACCAACAACATGGGAGAACAAAGAACCTTGAGGATAAGCACGGCGCTTTCCAAACCTAAAATAAACTCCAGGAATACCTTCATTATTCAGAAGAGACTCTTCTCTAGGGGATATATTACGCTTAATCCATATAAAAGACTTTTCTGATTGTAGCTTTTTCAAAAGACTCTTCTTATCGATATCAGGAAAAATTTTATTTAATACCCGCACAACTTCCGCTTTATCTTTAATTACTTTAGGATTTGCATAAATTGAAGTTGTTATCAAGTTTACGGCCAATAACTTACCGTTTCTATCAAGAATATTTCCTCTCTTAAAAGTCACCGCAGCCCTATCATCGAATTCACTATCGAATTCAGAGCCAGATAATCCTTTTAAAATAGTGAGATCAAATAATCTAACGGAAATAATAAAATAACAAAAAATAAAGAATATTAGTACAACGTAAACGCGACTTAAGTTGACGTGCTTTTGACTTGGAAGAAAATTAAATTTTATATCATCTATAAATTTCTTCAAATAAGAAAAGAAGCTCATGATCTATCTATGTCTCCTCATCACCATATCACGTGGCTTATATCTCCACTTTACAGCGTGAGAGCTTATGCCGTTTTTAACTGCAACAAAAGTTGGTTTCTCTGAGTTATGACTAGAGTGTAAGTTTTCTATCTTATTTGTATTAACATTTTCTAGTTGCAAATATTGTTTTGCCAAGGTTTTTATTCTCTCAGGCCTATTAAGGTTAGACCATTCTGCATTTAAAACCTGAACTTCGTCAGACAACTTGTACTTGGTATTTTCCATGACAGTTATTTCTTCACGCAAATCTTGTACATATACTTTAACCGTTACCAATCCAAGTAGGCTAAAGGACATCGCGAGAATTAAAACTAACATTTTTACATTAAGCATGGCTTGCCTCCGAATTAATTCTGATAGCAGCCCTTAATTTTGCAGATCTAGATCTGATATTGTGACGCACTTCTTCGTTAGAAGGCTTTATTGCTTTCCTAGTCAAATACGAAAAGGTTGGAATAAACTCAGACTCAACATTATCAGGGATATACCTAGAGCCTGACTCAGCTTTCTGACATCTAACTTTTAGAAAGTGTTTTACAATTGAATCTTCTAATGAATGAAATGAGACTACAATTAATCTGCCATTTTCTGTTAGAAGCCTCTCTGAAGCGTCTAACACTAATTCAAGGTTCTCCAATTCATTATTGATAAAAATTCTTATTGCCTGGAAAGTCTTTGTGGCAAAATCTGTCTTCGAGTACTTTTTATAAAATACAGATCTAACAATCTCAGCAAGCTCAGTTGTTGTCTTTATTGGTCCGGTTTCGCGAGCTTTTACAATTTTACTTGCTATTTTGAAAGCTTTATTCTCTTCGCCATATTTGTAAATTACATCTGCAATTGTTTTCTCATCTGACTCATTTATAAACTCATATGCACTGTAACCACTTTGGCTCATCCTCATATCAAGCTTAGCTTCTTTTGAAAAAGAGAACCCGCGCTCAGATTCATCTACTTGCATAGATGATATTCCTAGGTCTAAAACTATAGCATCAACTTCTTTTATGCCTTTTGCCTTCAACAACTCTTCAATTGATCCAAAATTACCTTCTAGAAAATGAAACTTTGAACTGTCTTTTAAATCTTTTTTGAAAATCTCCGAGAATACCTTAGCGCTAGGATCGCAATCTATACTAAAAACATCAACATCAGCAGAGTTTAGCATTGCCTTAGTGTATCCACCTCTGCCAAATGTGCAGTCCACATACACCTCCCCATCTTTCGGAGAGAGGTACTTTAAAACTTCATTTAACATTACTGGTATATGCATTTTTTATCCTATATTACATACCGCTATCTTTGCCCATTCTAAGCAAAGTACGATTTTTTCTTGCAATTTCTTTAGCTTTTTTATAGTGCTCTTCGTATTTTTCTGGATTCCAAATCTCAAAAGTTTTTCCCTTTCCAACAAAACATGCCCTTTCTTGCAACCCCGCGAATACAATAAGATCCTCTGGTAACAACACCCTCCCCTCACTATCAAATGATAATTTGATACTACCGCCTAAAATCACACTAGAGAATGCATCCCTTTCGTCGGAATAAGGATCTAAAGTGTCTATACCATCACTGAGTTTTTTTATTCTTTCTAAGCTACAAGCTTCGATGCATGTGTTGCTAATAGACTCATATACTATGACTCCAGGAAAATCATCACTCAGAATAGAGCGAAACGAAGAAGGAACTGACACCCTGCCCTTTTTATCTACTTTATTTATGTACGTAGAAAGAAATAACATATATTTGTTCCTTTTGTATATCTTTTGTTAATGTTGCTTAATTAATCCTAGCACCAATTGGTTAATGGTGGGTTAACATGGGACTATATGGTTTATAATGGAAAAAAAAGCAAAAAACAACTCAAATCTTAATTTGAACAGTATTGTTCTGTAAAAAATCTATTTTTGAAATAAGGCTTGATTATAACGAAAAATAAAATTATAAACTTGGGTTAATCGGGGCATAGCGCAGCCTGGTAGCGCATCTGGTTTGGGACCAGAGGGTCGGGAGTTCAAATCTCTCTGCCCCGACCACTTTGACTTTACCTAGCATTCCCAATAAAATCCTAGATATCTTTATAAGGATAAAAAAATACCCCAGTAAAATTACTGAGGCATTTTTAATACAGGTATTCACACAAAAAATTTAGTGTTTCTTAAGAGTCTTAAACAAATGTAATGAGTACACAGTAGAAAGACCAACTAAAATATAAATTAGCTTTTCTATCATAGGAAAGTCAGAAAGAACTAAAGTAACCACATTAAGGTCAAATAGACCTATTAAAAGCCAGTTAAAACCACCGATGACAACCAATACTAAGGTTATGAAACAAAGATTTTTATGCATATTTTTACCTTAACCTAAATTAATACAAACTAGAAGTTTAAACCCATACCAAAACTCGGTCAAGGGTATTCTCTAGAACATCTTAAAACAATAAAAAGAAATTCATAAAAGAAATCAAAGAAAAATCATTGCTACTCAGGGCTCTAGAGAACTTTATTAGCTTATAAAGGCTGTAGCGAATAAGACACAATAAGTCTAAAAACAATTACCAGTTATGATATTTTTTATACAGAAGTATAGAGTTTGACAAAATATCATATACACCTCAGAATATAAAAATCTTAATGACAATAATTAATAGAGAAATACCGATGCTATCTGGACCAGAGTTAAAGCCAAAAAGTGGAGCAAAGCCAAAAAATCTTATAATCTTACTACATGGATTGGGCGCGGATGGAAATAACCTGATAGATGTAGCAAGAATGATGAATAATTTTATCCCTAACACTCATTTTATATCCCCTAATGCACCAAATCCTTATGATATGGGCTTAGGCGGCTACCAATGGTTCCAAAGCGTCAGAACTTCACCATATGAAAATACCATAGAAGGACTAAAAAGCGTTGAAGGGCCAGTAAATGATTTTATAGATTTTCACTTAGACAGATTTCAACTCACGGAAAAGAATCTTGGAGTTATAGGTTTTTCACAAGGCACAATAGTAGCCCTTCACTCATTACTTAGAAGAAGTAAACCAGCAGCTTTAATAGTAGGATTTTCCGGGGCACTTATTGGGGCCAAATTATTAGACAAAGAATTAAAATCAAAACCGCCAGTTTTACTTATTCACGGAGAAGACGACGACGTTCTTCCAATTAGCATGATGAACGACGCTTATGATGCTCTAAAATCTAGAAATATAGAAGTAGAAAAACAATCCTACCCTAATCTAGGGCACTCCATAGGGCAGAAGGGTTTCGAGCTAGCAGTCACTAGGTTAAAAAGCAAGCTAATTCATTGACATAAACCCCGAACTAAGCTAGTATGCGCCGTTCGTATTATCACAGAAAACAAACGATGAAAGAAATACTTTCTATATTAACTCAGATAGATGCCTTTTTTTGGTCATACCTGGGTGTGTACATAGTTATTATTCCTGGTCTTTATTTTACAATAAAGTCACGAGGATTCCAATTTAAAGTCCTATATAACTTTAAAAAAACATTTAGAGCCCTATACGAAGTAAAGCATAATACAGAAGATGACGGCATCAATCCATTTAAACTATATTTTGCATCAGTAGGAGGCATGATTGGTCTTGGTAATATAGTAATAGTAGTAACCGCAGTTACACTTGGTGGCCCAGGAGCTTTATTATGGCTATGGGTTGCAGCTCTTTCTGGTATGTTAATTAAATATTCTGAGATTTATCTGGGCGTAAAATACAGGATACCAAACCAAAACAGAGGGTACGATGGCGGACCTATGTTTTACCTTAAAAAAGCTTTCGGCAATAAAACAGTACCCATCATTTCTTCTATTTTATTATGTATATATTGTGTAGAAGTATCGCAATTTAAAATCATTAGTGACACTCTATCATCTACATTTAACTTAAACTCACTCTTCGTATTATTGATTTTGTTGGGCCTTGTAATCTATGCATCTTTAGGCGGAGTAAAGAGGCTAGCAACTTATTCATCATTCTTAATGCCCCCTTTTATACTGATGTATATAGCAATGTGTCTCTGGGTCATAGGTTATAATTACGAAGCACTTCCTGATGTCTTATATCAAGTTGTAAGATGTTCTGTCTTAGGGCACGCTCCAGCTGCAGGGTTCCTTGGAAGCACAATGTTTATGGCTTTACATTTTGGGGTGGCAAGAGCAGTATATTCTGGTGATATAGCAATAGGATATGATTCTATAATACAAAGCGAGACCAGAACAAAGCACCCAGAACTTCAAGCAAAACTTGCAATCTTTGGGCAACTAACTGATACAATAATATGCACACTAAGTATTCTAGTAGTTCTAATTACAGGAACTTGGCAAGAAGGAGGATTAAAAGACCCTTCTGATATTATTATCAAAGCATTATCACTACATTTTCCACATATAGACATAATAATGAGTATTTTATTCTTTCTTGCTGGATACACAACAATCATCGCTTACTTTACAGTTGGAATGAAAAGCGCTGATTTTGTGAGCAAAACCTGGGGGAAGAGAATATTTATTGTGTATGCATTACTAGCATTCATAGGAACGCATTTTACAGATCAAACTAATATGATAATGGTCATGAGTTTATCTGGTGGGTTTTTGGTGCTATTCAACATAGCCGGAATCTTCAAACTGAGAAAAGAAATCAAATTTATATAATTCTTTCTCGTATCCTATAATTCATAGCACACTTGTCCGCCTCTCTCTTTGTGATTTCCTGCGCTCCCTTTGTCATTCTCGCGAAAGCGGGAACCTAAGGCAGCTGAGCTCCGCAGTTAGCGTGGAGGATCTCAAGTTGAGGATGACAGTGTAGTGGACATTGTCATTCCAGCTAAAGCTGAAATCCATGTATATAGATCAGATGTTGTAGAATGCCCGTCTCTTTTAAAAAAAGCATCTAAATGCTGAACATGAGATCTCCGATCAAGTCGAAGATGACAAATTTTGATTTTTCTAAAAAAATGGAGCGGGTGATGGGACTTGAACCCACGACATTTACCTTGGCAAGGTAATGCTCTACCTCTGAGCTACACCCGCAAATCTATCCTAAAACACGAACTCAGGATGAAATGAATATAGGCATAATAATGTATAGTTTTTATTTTTCAAGCTTTTGCATTATAAATATTTGACTATTTTTATAGCAGCCCTACATCCACCTTTGATTACAGCGCTTAAAGCCTTATATGCTGGGGCTTTTGCTAGATCATACTGATCAGCAATATCTTTGTGTTCCAGCTCTTCTTCTCTGAATTCTGCAATCTTAGATTTGAGCATGGCATGTTTTTTATCATCTCCTAATAAATTCATCTGTTCTTTATAGTGCTGCGCAATAACATCTTCTACAGATGAAGTGCACACCATAGCAGCCTCTTTTCCAAGCACTGCGGTCACAGCCCCTAGCGCATAAGAAAGCTTATCTACTAATGGAAATAATAACGTTGGTCTCGCCTTTTTATCACGAAGCTCCTCTTCAAAATATGCTAGATGTTTTTCTTCACCTTTAGCCATCTCTTCTATCTGAGCTTTTGATTTTTTGCCTTTTATATAGCGCAACTGTCCTTCATAGATACGTTTTGCAGCATATTCTCCAGCATGATTCACCCGAATCATTGTGTTTATTTTGCTATCTTCAAACTTATCTCCAGGCATTACTTAAAACAACATTGCATGATTGCTAAGACTCTACTATATTTCTGGCATAAAATAAAACAAAAACACAACATGAGCTTTCTTGAAGATCAAAAAGCAATCTTTAGAAATTGCGCATTTCAATCTGCGACTTTCATCGCTCCAGGTTTAAGCGTACTTTATGTCAATAATGAAAAGCGCGCTGAAAAAATCACCTTAGGATCCATAGGCTATTTTGTATCCTGCTCAATAAGAGATGAATTTAATTACTTTTTAGGAGATAGCCATAAATCAATTATTGCAGGATCAGTTTTCGGTGGTTTTGCTTATGCAGATATAAATAGCTATAGTCATTTACCCAGTGTCCTTATGTCTTTAGGTTATAATTACGCTTATTACCTTCCTCATATATTTTCAATCCCAGCAACTATAATCATAGAAATATATACAGAACTTCTTAACACAGGAGATTTAAAAGAAGGTTTTAAATCTGGAGTTGTATATGGCGCGCTCACTATAGCACATGATATTTACAATACAGTATCTGCAGGATATCAGGAACCCACTGGGCTATTTGAAGAAGATCAATGCCCTGTCGCCTAGAGGCTTTATAAGAATATACATATATTTGGACGAATACCTCCCAGGCCAGCGTATATATTTGAGAATTTCATCCAAAAACTCAATGTCCTACTTGTTTTTTGTCAAATATATCACTATGTTATAAATCTCAGTTTTCATTGCGGGCGTGGCGGAACTGGTAGACGCGCTAGACTTAGGATCTAGTAACGCAAGTTGTGGGGGTTCAAGTCCCTCCGCCCGCACCATTATAAATTTGGACATATAAATGCAAATAAAAGAATTAGAAAAAAAAGACTTAATAAGAAAGTTTAAAATCACTATACCTCAAAAAGATTTAGAATTGGCTATAGACAAGAAAGCTCAAGAGATAGCTTCTACTGCAAAAATCGATGGTTTTAGACCAGGTAAAGTACCAGCATCTTTTATTAAAGCAAAACACAAACAATCTCTACATGGAGATGTCTTGGATGACTTCATGAAAACTGCATCTAAAGAAGTTGTAAAACAAAACAAATTTGAGCTATCTTCAACACCTAGAGTAGACAATGTTGAATTCGAAGAAAAATCAGATTTAGCTTTTGAAATCGAAATGGAACTTCTACCGGTGATTCCAGAATTTGATATGAAAAAAATTAAACTTGAAAAAAACGTTTCTCCTATAGAAGATAAAGAAATAGAAGAAAGCATGGATAAATTGCGCCAAGAGCACAAAATATTCAAAGCATTACCAAAAACTACAGCTGCAAAGGAAGGAGACACCCTCTTAATAGACGCTGAAGGATCTATAGATGGTGTAAATTTTCCTGAAGGCCAGGTAACTAATAAACAATTAACACTTGGATCAAAAGAATTCATTGCAGGTTTCGAAGACGGGTTAATTGGTGCAAAAGCTGGTGACAAGAAAAAGCTAAATCTAAAATTCCCAAAAGAATACTGGAAAAAAGAACTAAGTGGTAAGGCCGTTGTATTTGATGTGACTGTGAAAGAAGTTTCAAAAGCAGAATTGCCTCCTATTGACGATGCTTTAGCTCAAAAACTTCATCTAAAGGACTTAAAAGAGCTCAAAGAAAAAATCGCACAATCTCTTTCAAAATACTACGATGACATATCTACAAATATTCTGAGAAAAGAATTATTTGATCAATTGGACAAAGATGTAAAAATACAAGTCCCAGAAAAGCTCGTTGAAAAAGAACTTGAGTTCTTAACTCAAGACTCAGATTCTTTAAAAGAATCTGATGCAACAGCGAAAGATATGGCAACAAGAAGAGTGAAAATTGGATTGATCTTATCTGACTTGGCGAAAAAGCATAAAATCTCTGTATCGCAAGATGAAGTCAGAGAAGAAATTACTAAACATATGCAATCAATGCCTGGTCAAGAAAACTTAATTTTAGATTATTACAAGAACCATCCTGAGGCGTTACAAGGAATAAATGGCAAAGTGTTAGAAGATAAATCTGTAAAATTCTTACTACAAGAAATTAGCTTATCAGAAAAAAAAGTAACACCAACAGAGTTAATGGATTTATTTCAAGCGATAAAATAAAGATTTGTTGCGCTGTAGTTTTTTTATACTGTACTATGATCTTATAAGTGAATTTATAATTATGATTGATATGGATATAAACAAAATAAACATGAATTTAGTACCAATGGTCGTAGACCAAACGAGCAGAGGAGAAAGAGCTTATGATATTTTTTCTCGTCTTCTTAAGGAAAGAATCATATTTGTTACTGGACAAATAGAAGACCACATGGCTTCTTTAATTATTGCACAGTTGCTATTTCTTGAGTCTGAAAACACAGAAAAAGATATATACATGTACATTAACTCCCCAGGAGGAGCAGTACATGCTGGACTAGGTATTTATGATACTATGCAATATGTCAAACCTAATATAACAACATTATGTGTTGGTATGGCAGCTTCTATGGGTTCATTCTTGTTAATGGCAGGAGAAAAAGGAAAAAGATACGCATTACCAAACTCAAAAATAATGATACACCAACCTTTAGGTGGCTTTAGAGGCCAAGCATCTGATATAGAGATTCATGCAAAAGATATAATAGATACTAGACATAGACTAAATGCTATTTATGCAAAACATACTGGCCAAAAGCTTGGAGTTATAGAAAAAAGCATGGACAGAGATAATTTCCTGAATCCAGATGCAGCAAAAGATTTTGGCTTAATAGACAAAGTAATTGAAAAAAGAATCATAGAAACAAAAACTAAAACGGAAGCTTAATGACAGATACCAAAGATACAGTAAAAACTACATTATATTGTTCATTCTGTGGAAAGAATCAGCATGAAGCTAAGAAGCTTATTGCTGGCCCTTCTGTTTACATATGCAATGAATGTGTTGACCTTTGCCAGGACATCGTAAAAGAAGATACAAATGTAAATTATAAAGACTCTGATTCCATACCAAAACCGTCTGATATTTTCAACGTTTTGAATGACCATGTAATAGGACAAGAAAGTGCAAAAAAAACTTTGTCTGTAGCGGTTTATAATCACTACAAAAGATTGAACCATGGTACTAAAAATAATGACGTTCAAATATCAAAGTCTAATATATTACTAATAGGCCCTACTGGTAGTGGTAAGACATTACTAGCACAAACGCTTGCGTCTATATTGAATGTACCTTTTACTATGGCTGATGCAACTTCTCTTACAGAAGCTGGATACGTCGGAGAAGATGTAGAAAATATTATTTTAAGACTTCTACAAGCTTCTAACTACAACGTAGAAAAAGCTCAAAGAGGAATAGTATACATAGATGAAGTAGATAAAATCACAAGAAAGTCTGAAAATCCTTCAATCACAAGAGATGTCTCTGGAGAAGGGGTACAGCAAGCACTACTAAAAATCATGGAAGGAACGGTTGCTTCTGTTCCGCCACAAGGTGGCAGAAAGCATCCACAACAAGACTTCATTCAAGTAGATACAACGAATATCTTATTTATCTGTGGTGGTGCATTTACTGGACTAGAAAAATCCATAGCTAATAGATTTGAAGGATCCTCTATAGGATTTGGAGCATCATTTAAGACAAAGCAACAAAGTCACATAAATGATCTTCTAAAAAAAGTAGAACCAGATGATTTAGTAAAATTTGGTTTAATCCCAGAGTTTGTTGGACGTCTTCCAGTTATTACTGCATTAGATGACCTAAATGAGGATACTCTAAAAAAGATTCTTACTATCCCTAAAAATGCTTTGATAAAACAATATCAAAAATTATTTGAGATGGAAAATGTGGAACTTGAGTTTCTAGATGAAGCGTTGACTGAGATAGTACAACAGGCTTTAAAAAGAAAAACTGGAGCTAGGGGTTTAAGAGCTATTCTTGAAAAAGTGTTACTTAATACAATGTTTGACTTGCCTTCAAAGGAAAACATTAAAAAAGTAATCATAGATAAGAACACAGTGCTAGAAAAAACTTCACCACTGATTCTTTATGAAGAAAGCAAGAAAGCGAAAACTTCTTAAACTGATCTCTATCACTACTTGTAATACGCAACAAAAGAACATATATAAAATGTATGGGCTTGTTGTGTAATGAAAATAGAGAGGTTGTATATGTCAGAACAAAATAATTTTTATCCTTTAATTCCATTAAGAGATATCGTAGTTTTTCCAAAAATGATTGTACCTCTATTCGTTGGTAGAGATAAGTCTATTAATGCTCTCAAAACACTAAAAGACAAAGAAAGTTTAGTAGTATTGGTATCGCAAAAAGATCACAACGTTTCATATCCAAAAGAAAAGGATTTATACAAAGTTGGTGTCGTTGCAAAAATCATTCAAACGCTTACTTTGCCTGACGGCACACTAAAAGTTCTTACAGAAGCTCTATTTAAAGTAAAAATAATAAATGTGACTGATGATGGCAATTTCTATCAATGCTCTACAGAAACAATAAAAAATACAACAAAAAACGATATAGGAACTAATGCCCTAGTTAAGTCTATCATCGCGCAGTTTCAAGAGTATTCAAAGTATAATACAAAAATCAACCAGGAAGTTTTATCTGTTTTAGAAGGTATAAAAGATCCAAATAATTTTGCAGACATTGTTGCTTCAAATTTAAATATAGAAGTAGAAAAAAAGCAAACCTTGCTAGAAATGACTAGTACTAAGAAAAAACTACAACAACTCTCATTCTACATAGAATATGAGATTAACTTACTCAAAACTGAGCAAGGTATCCGAGATGACGTAAGAAAACAAATGGAAACCACACAGAGAGAATATTTCTTAAACGAACAACTAAAGGCTATACACAAAGAGCTTGGCTCCAAGGAAAACGAAGGTGGAAAAAATGAAACAACGATCTTGGAAGAAAAAATAAAGGCTACGAAATTATCCAAAGATGCCCATGAGAAAGCTACATCTGAATTGCGCAAATTAAAGATGACCAACGCAATGTCTTCAGAGGCAACTATTATAAGGAATTACCTAGAGTATTTACTAGCACTACCTTGGGGTAAATACTCCAAGCTAAAAAATGATCTAAACGAAGCAGAAAAGATATTAGACAAAGATCATTATGGCCTAAAGAAAGTAAAAGAAAGAGTACTTGAGTTCCTTGCGGTGCAAAAACGCACGAACACAATTAAAGGCCCTATTTTATGTTTTGTTGGACCTCCAGGGGTTGGAAAAACATCTCTAGCTAAGTCTATCGCAGATGCTACTGGTAGAGAGCTAGTGAGATTTGCTCTAGGTGGAATAAAAGATGAAGCGGAAATCAGAGGGCACAGAAAAACATACTTGGGAGCAATGCCTGGTAAAATTATCTCACTACTCAAAAAAGCGAAAACATCCAATCCGGTTATGCTTTTTGATGAAATCGATAAAATCGGTGCAGATTATAGAGGGGACCCATCATCAGCTTTGTTAGAAGTATTAGATCCTGAACAAAATGATAAATTCATGGATAATTACCTGGAGACCGAATATGACTTATCCAAGGTAATGTTCATAGCAACCGCTAACTCAACAAATATACCAACTGCTCTTTTAGACAGAATGGAAATCATTAGAATTTCCGGATATACAGAGAATGAAAAAGTAGATATAGCGATGAAACATCTCGTAAAAAAACAAAGAGATGCTCACAAATTATCGAAAAAAGAGTTTGATATCCCTGAATCCACAGTATTAGAGCTTATTAGGCATTATACGCGCGAAGCTGGTGTAAGAAACCTAGATAGGGAAATATCAAAATTAGCTAGAAAATCCGTAAGAGAAATAGAACAAAAAGGCGAAAGCCATATAAAAATCACACCAAAAATCCTGGAAAAATTCTTAGGGGTACAAAGATTTCATTTTGGTGAAACAGAAACTAAAGACATGGTTGGAATCACAACTGGTCTAGCTTATACAGATTTTGGAGGCGAGTTACTCTCAATCGAAGCAGTAGTTTTACCAGGTAAAGGAGAAATAAAAACTACTGGTAAATTAGGAGAAGTGATGCAGGAATCTGCTCAAGCTGCCTTTAGTTACTTTAAATCTACTTCATTAGCCTATGGAATAACACCTCCAAAGTATTCGAAAAAGGATATACATCTACATGTTCCAGAAGGAGCAACTCCAAAAGATGGACCTTCTGCAGGGGTTGGAATATTAACATCAATAGTCTCTGCAATGACTAATATCCCAGTAAGAAAAGATATAGCAATGACAGGAGAAATAACATTGAGAGGCCGAGTACTGCCTATAGGTGGACTAAAAGAAAAAATTCTTGCAGCTGGTAGAGGGGGCGTAAAAACTGTTCTAATTCCATATGAAAACAAGAAAGATTTATCTGAAATCTCAGAAGAGATTACCAAAAACCTTAAAATCATACCTGTAAAAACCGCAGCAGAAGTACTAAAACGTGCTTTAACCAGCACGTTTTCAGAAATCAAATGGTCAGAAAGCGATGAAGAAGTACGGATTTCTCAAGAAAATGCTAGAAATAACATAGTAACTCATTGACATAAAGAGTGAATTAGTCAAAAATATTGGTATATCTGAAGTCTACAAAGGGTTTCTGCACAATACCTGGTGGATTTTAATATTATTTTTTTTAACAATAACAAATAGGACAAAAACATGAACAGACAAGAATTAGTAGCAGACATGGCTGAAGCAACAGGTGTTTCAAAAAACGTCGTAAACAAAGTTTTAGACTCTTTTATTGAAACAGTAACAAAATCCCTAAAAAAAGGTGATGATGTGCGTTTAGTTGGTTTTGGTACATTCTCAGTGCACGAAAGAAGTGCTATGGAAGGACGCAACCCAAGAACAGGTCAAAAAATTAAAATTAAAGCTTCTAAGCGTCCTAAATTCAAGTCAGGTGTTCCATTAATTGATGCACTTAACTAAGAATTAAAATACGAATTTATACTATAAAAGCACCAAAAAAATCTCTCATGGTTTTTCTGGTGCTTTTTTGTATTTATTGCCGCAAATATTTTTGCCTAATATTCAAAATTTTAAAAAATTTAAAAAAAGCTATTGACCTTAACGCAACGTCATAGATTACAGTGCTCCTATATCATTCAAAGGTAATGACATGAATTATACAGTAAAACAATTAGCAAAGTTATCCAACGTGAGTGTGCGAACCCTTCATTGGTACGACAAAATTGGATTACTAAAACCTGCTTATTATGGTGATAATAATTATCGTTACTATGAGGAAGAGCAATTGCTGACTTTACAGCAAATTTTGTTCTTCCGTGAGCTTGGGTTCAAGCTGCATGATATACAGAGAATGCTTGTAAGCAACGATTTTGATAAAATAAAAGCTTTACATACACATAAGCAAGCTCTGGAAAAAAATATCAAATGTATGAATAAATTAATTCGTACAATTGATAAAACTATTTCACATTTAACAGGAGTAAAAACTATGAAACTAGAAGACATATTCGATGGCTTTACTAAAGAAAAGCAAAAACTTTATTATGACTACCTTCTGGAAAGAGGAGTTAGTGAGGAAATTATCCAAAAATCTAAGGAGAAGACCAAAAACTGGAGTACAGATGATTGGTTAGATCATAAATCTGCTGCTGATAAAGTACAAACAGATTTAATATCTGGAATTAAAGGTGGCAAAAAACCTAATTCAAGTGAGGTGCAGAAGATAATAGAAAGGCACTATAAATTGACATGCAAAATCTGGATACCAGACCAATCAAGTTACATTTCTTTAGGTGAGTTATATGGCTCTCATCCTGATTTTGTTGAGTTCTATAAAAAACAACATCCCAAATTGTTGGAGTTCTTGCAAGCAGCGATTACTGTTTATGCGAAGAAAAACCTTCACTAACATCTAGGGGGCTATAGTGCCCCCTTTCTTTCTATCCAAGAGCGCTCTTATCTTTTGTCAAAAAACACTAGATTATTTGCGAATATTGGAATATATTCTTTTTTATTAATTGTTAGGGTGATTAGCTCAGTTGGTAGAGCGCCTCGTTTACACCGAGATGGTCGGCAGTTCAAATCTGTCATCACCCACCAGCCTTTGCATTTCGTGCTTCGGCTCGGCAAGCCACGAAGCGAGCTTGATTAGACGAATACGATTAGGAAAAGGCTGTCACGCCAAGGTTGTAAGGCAGCGTAGGCGGACTATAGATAAAACTAAAATCTACCCAGCATTCAAAAGATCAAAGCTTTTTTTATAACCAAAAATATTTAATAACATTGCTATATTGCGTCTAGTGCCTTCGTGGCTTAGGTTTTCTAGCATCGATTTTGCATCTTTGTTTGCTTCTGCTAGTAGATCGCTATGGAACTCCAAATCTGCTGTTCTAAATCCAGGTAAACCACTTTGCTTGCTACCTAGTATATCTCCTCCTCCACGTAATTTTAAATCTTGCTCTGCAATGTAGAATCCATCATTTGATTCTTTCATGATTTTTATCTTTGCTATACTAGAATGCGTTAGATTCTCGGGTATATATAGTAAAATACAGTCAGATTGTTTAGTATTTCGCCCTACCCTACCTCTAAGCTGATGAAGCTGTGCAAGCCCAAACTTATCCGGACATTCTATTATCAATAAAGTCGCCTCAGGAACATCTACGCCAACTTCTACAACGGTAGTAGAAACTAATATTGGAGTATTATGAAATGCAAATTTATTCATCACTTCTTCTTTCTGGTCTTGAGGTAATTTACCGTGAAGAAGCCCAACTTGATCACCAAAAACCTTCTTAAGAAACGCAAATCTATTTTCTGCAGCTATATTATCATTTTCCAAATTTCCTTCTATTAATGGGCAGATCCAGTAGATTTTTTCCTGCAATAGAAGCTTTTTCTTCATTAACTCAATAATCTTTTCTACCTTAGACTCTTGTAATGAATATGTATTTATGGGCATTCTTCCCTTTGGTTTCCCTGATAATATGGAAATATCCATATCACCATACATAGTCAAAGACAGAGTACGTGGGATTGGGGTGGCGCTCATTACCAATACATCGCTATCCTTCCCCTTGCTCATAAGAGACATTCTTTGCTGCACTCCAAACCTGTGCTGCTCATCTATTATTACAAGTCGCAAATCTTGAAATTCAACATTGTCTTGAAAAATAGCATGGGTTCCAATCAAAATTTTTAGCTCTCCTGATTTTAAATCATCTAAGATAGCTTGCCTTTTCTTCCCAATAATTTTTCCAGTAAGAAGTCCAACTTTTATATTTAATTCGGACAATGCCTTTGAAATCCATGTAAAATGCTGATTAGCTAGTATATCTGTCGGAGCCATTATTGCAGCTTGATGATTCCCTTCAAGTACATTCATTATAGCGCTTAAAGCAACTAAGGTCTTCCCACTGCCAACATCCCCTTGCAGAAGCCTAATCATTCTGTTATCTGATTTTTGATCTTCCTCTATTTCTTTGATTACAAAAGCCTGACCTTCTGTAAGAGTAAACTGTAGTTTCTCTAATACAGACTCTTTTAGGTTTCCATTAAACTTTGAAGACACACCTGCATTTTTACTTCTATCCTTTCGAACTATTCCTATAGCTAATTGACTAGCAAGCAACTCATCGTAAGCTATGCGTCTCCTATATGTAGATATTGGTAAAAAAGCATTGTTAGATTTTGGATTATGGATAGCATCTAGAGATTCCAAAAAACCAACCCAATTATGCGATTGTTTTTTTGCATCATCAATCCACTCAAAATCAGAGAACGTCTTTAATTGATCTATAATAATATTAACAATTTTATGTATTACAGATGAATTGATTGCATATGTAAGTGGATATATAACAGAAACTTTTTCTATTTCATCAACAGATTTATATATAGTTGGATGGGCAACTTGAATCCCATTTTTAGGGTGTATTCTTGCTGTGCCTAAAATAATTATTTCATCACCAAATTTTTTACTATTAAAAATATAATGTGGAAAGTAATTAAAATATAGCAGCTCCACTGGAGTACCATTGCTATCGCATATAACCTTATTTACTTTGCTTCTAGAAGAGCCCTCAATCTCAATAAATTTTAACTTTATGATAACTTCTGAATTGCTCTCTAACTCGCCAATGTTATCACATACAGAGCGAAAAATAATTCTGGTAGGAAAATGTGTAAGAAGATCGAAAACAATTCTGCAATTCAACCTTTCAAATGCCTCCTGAACCTTTTCACCTACTCCTGGAAGAATACTTATAGAAGAATTAAGGTAAGTAAATATTTCCCTCATTTTTTTTACTATGTGGCTTTTTTAAGAAAGCTTTTTACCAAAATATGAGTGCAATTTTTCATTTACAAAAGGAGAAACAAATTTTGAGATATCACCATGAAGCCTTGCAATCTCTCTGACCATGCTTGAAGATACAAAATGAGTGCCTTCAGTTGCTGGAAGCAATATTGTATCTACTTCTTTTGAAAGGCTCATATTTGTAGCAGCGAGCTGAAATTCATATTCAAAATCAGAAACAGCCCTAAGCCCACGTACTATAATAGAAGACTTCTTTTCTTTAGCAAAATCTACTAAAAGTCCTCCAAATGATTCTACAAAAATCTCTTTTGATTTTGGTAAACGTTTTTTTAAAAGTGCTATATCTTGATTTACCATCTCGATTCGTTCTTCTAGAGAAAAAATCGGCGTTTTAGTAACATCTTTTGCGATACCTACTATCAAAACGTCCACTATATTAAGAGATCTTTCTATGATGTTAATGTGTCCATTAGTAATAGGATCAAATGTCCCAGGATATATGCCTATTTTAGACATTTATACCTCCTCAGAAGTTTCAGTCTCCTCTGCATCACCATCGACATCATCATCTTTATCGGAGAATGGAACCAGAGCAATCGACACTATCTTTTCTTTGTCTGCCGTTCTGAAAATTGTTACTCCTTGAGTATTTCTTCCAGCAATCCTTACATCATGTATAGGACATCTGATTACAGTACCATGATCTGTGATCAACATAACTTGATCTTCAAATCCTATAGGGAAACTTGAAACCACAACACCATTACGCTTAGAAGTAATAATATTTACTATACCCTTCCCGCCTCTGTTTGTAACTCTATACTCGTATGCTGATGTTCTTTTACCGTAACCATTTTCCGTAGCTGTAAAGATAAACTCTTCAGCCTCAGCGTATTTTATTGCATCTTCTATTTTTAAACCATATGCAGCTGAATCAAAATTAATTTCAGCCTTGTTTTCTTCTTTAGATGCCTTCGATAGTTTAATTCTATCTTCTAATGAAATTTTTAAATATTTCTCTCTATCTTCAAAATCAATTTCTATACCATTCAGCACAGACATTGAAACTACTTTATCACCAGTATCTAATCTTATACCTCTCACACCATCAGAAGTACGACTTTTAAACACCCTCACAGCATTAGTTGGGAATCTCATACACTTCCCGCTTTGAGCGGACATCATAATATGGTCGTTTTCCTTACATAACTTTACCGCTACTAATGTATCATCTTCGTCTAATCTAATAGCTATCTTTCCATTAGATTGAATACTATAAAAGTCATCCAAACTATTTCTTCTTACATTCCCCTTGGAAGTAGCAAACATTATATTCATGTTTTCCCAATCTTTCTCATCTTCAGGCAATGACATTAAACTAGTGATATATTCGCCATCTGCTAATGGAAGTATATTTACCAAAGCCCTACCCTTTGCTTGCGTACTTCCTAAAGGTAATTTATACACCTTTATTCTGTAAACTTTTCCTAAGTTAGAGAAGAACAAGATATTTGCATGAGTGCTAGCAACGAATAATTCTGTTGTGAAGTCATCTTCATTTATTGATAAAGCAGACCTACCTTTACCACCTCTACGCTGTGCACGATATGTATCTAAAGGAACTCTTTTCGCATAACCTTTATGAGTTACAGTAACGACCATTTCTTCTCTAGTGATAAGGTCTTCGATATCATATTCGAATTCGTTCATCTCTATTTGAGTCTTACGTGGCTTTGCAAATTCTTCTTTTACTTGAGCTAATTCACTCAAAAGTATTCCTAATAATTTTTCTCTTGATCCTAAGATTTCGATATATTCTTTTATCTCTATAGAAAGCTCATTCAATTCTTTAGAAATATTTTCCTGTTCTATACCAGTAAGCTTTTGAAGACGCATTTCCAGGATTGCTTTTGCTTGTGCTTCAGTAAAATAGCAATGAGCATCGACAACTTTATTATTCTGGTCTTGTACCAAAGATATATAATGTTCTAAATCATTAGCTTGCCATTTTGTTTCTAGCAATCTGTCCTTTGCCTCACTAGCATTTGCAGAAGATTTAATAAGCTCAATAACCTTATCGATATTATTTACAGCTATGAATAGACCAATTAAAAGATGAGCTTTATTACGAGCCTTATCTAATAAAAACTTAGTACGCTTAGAAACAACTTGCTCTCTAAATTCAATAAATGCCTTAATGACATCCAATACGTTCATCACTCTAGGTCTGCCATTATCTAGAGCAAGCATATTCACACCAAATGATGTCTGTAGAGACGTATATCTATAAAGTTGATTTAGTATTACTTCAGCAAATCCGTCTTTTTTTACTTCTATAACAACTCTAATACCACCTTTATCCGACTCGTCCCTTAAGTCACTTACTCCTTCAATTTTTTTATCCCTAACAAGCTCAGCGATCTTTTCGACCATTTTAGCCTTGTTAACCATATAAGGAAGTTCACTGATAATGATAGACTGCCTTCCAGCTGCTGTTTCCTCTATAGAAGCCTTACCACGCATAATTACAGAGCCACGACCGGTTCTAATAGCAGAATGAATACCAGAGGTGCCAAGTATCACACCGGCTGTTGGAAAGTCTGGACCTTTTACAATTTCAGCTATTCTCTCTATTGAGACAGAATGGTCTTTGATGTACTCACAACAAGCATCTATAATCTCACCGAGATTAAATGGTGGAATGTTAGTTGCCATTCCAACTGCTATACCACCAGCACCGTTTACTAAAAGGTTAGGAAATTTTGCCGGTAGAACAGAAGGTTCAACTTCTGATCCATCATAGTTATCTTGAAATGTTACTGTGTTTTTATCAATATCTTCTAAAAGCGTATGCGCAGCTTTCGCCATTCTTGATTCTGTATAACGCATCGCAGCTGGAGAATCTCCATCTATAGAACCAAAGTTACCCTGGCCATCCACCAAAGGAAGAAGCAATGAAAACTCTTGAGCCATTCTAACTAAAGAGTCATAGATAGCTGCATCACCATGAGGGTGATATTTACCCATCACGTCACCAACTATACGAGCAGATTTTCTGTAAGGCTTATTGTAATAACAACCAGACTCATTCATCGCATACAAAATACGTCTATGTACTGGCTTCAGACCATCACGTACATCTGGTATAGCACGACTAACTATCACACTCATAGCATAGTCTAGATAGGAATTTTTCATTTCCTTCTCTATGCTAATAGTACTTATGCCGAGATCTTCTTGATTCATATTTTGTTGATTTTATCGAAACTTAAATGCAGGGAATAGTTTATTCTATTACGCAAGCAGCGTCAAGCTAACTTTTAGCTTGTTAATCTATTTTACAATCATTAGCTAAGCTTAAAGGACTCTCCTAAATAGATGCTTCTTGCCTTTTTATCACTTGCTATCTCTTTAGGCGTTCCTTTTGTAAGTATACTACCTTCACTCATGATGTAAGCCATATCTACCATGTCAAGGGTATCTCTGACATTATGGTCTGTTATTAGTACCCCTATTCCTCTTTTCTTAAGCTTCATTATCAGGTCTTTTATATCTGATACAGCTATGGGGTCTATACCTGCTAACGGCTCATCTAAAAATATAAATCTTGGATTCGCAGCTAAAGCACGCGCTATTTCAAGCCTTCTTCTTTCCCCTCCAGATAAATGGGTGGATTTTACTTGTTTTAAATGTGTGATAGAAAATTCTGCCAACAACTCATTTAGTTTTTTTACACGTTCAAAATAAGATGGTTCAACTATTTCTAAAATGGCCATAATATTTTCTTCGACGCTCAAACCACGGAATATCGATGGCTCCTGTGGAAGATAACCCATACCAATTCTTGCACGTTTATACATTGGCATTGTTGTAACATCATTTCCTTCGAAAAAAATCTGACCAAAGTCCGGACTAACCATTCCTGTCATCATATAAAAACAAGTTGTTTTCCCAGCTCCATTAGGGCCAAAAAGCCCCACAACCTTTCCTGCCTCTATAGAAAAACTCACATCCTTAATGACTCTTTTATTGTCATAGGACTTACCTAGGTTTTTTACTTCTAATATAATTTTCTTATCCATGAATTTGATCTTCCGATATAACTACTTTAACTCTGCCTTTTTCTGTTGGTTTATTGTTGTGAACATTAAATATTCTTTTCACTGTATCATAAACCACAGTCTCCCCTTTTAAATAACTTTCTCCATCCCTTAAAGAAGCGTTTCCACTTAAAGTAATTTTATGTATTTCTGGATTAAAAATGCCAATATCGCCTTTGGCAACCTTTCCATCTTTAGAAACGATCACATTACTATCAAATTCTATTTTTTTTATTGAATTTGCGTTAAGTATATTTATAGAATCCGCCTTATCGCCACCATAATATATAGTCATAGTATTACATTTTATAGTTAATCTATTTTGTTTTACAAAAACTTCTCCTAAATATTTTGCAACATTTTGCCCATAATTAATCTGCATTGCTTGCGATTTAATGTTTATAGGAGAGTTTTTATCTTCCAAACTAAAAGCACTAGATTGAAAAAGCATCAAAAACAGTATTGAGAATATTATTTTCATTTTTTAAGCAAACTGGTAGTTACAGGGCCGTGGAAGTAAACAATTTTCTCTTTTATAACATCAGCAAACCCATTCTGAGAAGTAATTTTTTCATTCAAACCTTTAATAGTTGTAAAATCCTTACTTGATATAATTTGCTTATGAAAATCAATGCTGATTTTATTTGCAGATAAGTTATATTGGTTGTTAAATTTTATAATTGTTTGTTCGTACAAATCTAAAATCTCATCGTCTGAATTAAAAGACCCATTAGCCGCAGAAAGACTAAACGAATTCTTTTTTTCCAAATCATCATAAGTCCCAACGATATTTTTGAGTAAATGAGTATTGCTATTTATTTGATTACTCTCTGAAGCTTTTATGACATATTGATTTTTTCCTGTACCGCTTCCGTAAAATTCAGAATCTACAATTTTTAAATCCATGATTTCTTTGTTTTGATCAAAATCAGCCATAGACTGCAAAGACAGAAAAAAGGAAAACAACAAAAATATCGATAATTTACTCACACTGGGCCTTTAATCCTATTCTCAAACAATCATGCATATGAATGACTCCATCGATTTGCCCATTATTCGTAACAAGAAGATGCATGATCCCCTTAGAACTCATTTCCTTTAAGGCATCCATGGCCAAAAGATTCCCAGAGATTGTTTTTGGTTTTTTTGTCATTATGTCTTCAACCAAAGCTTCAGAAAAATTCTTATTAATATTTCTTCTCAAATCTCCATCAGTAATCATCCCTACTATACATTCTTTATCGTCTTCAACCACTACGCATCCAATCGCTTTCTGACTCATTACTATCAAAGATTCTATAACTACAGTATTAGGTTTTACTATTGGTAGCTCATCGCCCTTTCTCATAATATCTTTTATTTTCATCAAAGAATTGCCAATATTACCACCTGGATGAAAGCTACGATATTGTTCTAAAGAAATATTTTTAGCCTTAGCAACACAAAGAGCAAGTGAATCCCCTAATACTCCCATTAATGTAGCAGATGTAGTTGGAAATTTTATATGATCTGATATTTCAGAGAACTTTGGCAAAAGCAAAGAGATATCAGCAGCCTTATGCAAGGTCGAATCTTTTTTGCCAACCATAGCTACTACAGTGATTTCTTGCACGCTGCAGTATGATAATACATCCACTAACTCCTTTGTCTCACCGCTGTTAGAAAGGATAATTGCAATGTCATTTTTTGTGATAGCGCCCAAATCACCATGGCTTGCTTCATTAGCATGGATAAAGAAAGAAGGACAGCCTATAGAAGAAAAAATTGAAGAGATTTTTCTAGCAACTATACCGCTTTTTCCCACACCACACAAAACAACTCTGCCCTTCGTTTCTAAAATAGCACCTACAGCGTCGGTAAAACTAACATCCAGAGAATGTCTTAAATCCTTCAACGCCTCTGACTGTATTGCTATAGAATCTTGAGCTACTTTAATATAATCCATAGTTTTTTATTTATAAGAAAAAATATCTATTTCGCCCCAGCCTAAAAGATCAAGCTCAACTCGCATTGGCAAAAACTTAAAGCACTCAAATGCCAGATCTCTTCTGTTCTCTCTCTCAAGCATTTTGTTAAGTTTATCTCTAATATCATGCAAATGAAGCACGTCACCAGCCGCATAGTCAATTTGGTCTTTAGATAAGCTCGGAGCACCCCAATACGAAGATTGCTGTTGCTTGGATATATTCACACCAAGCAGCTCTCTGCATAAATCTTTCAATCCATGAGTATCTGTATAAGTTCTAGCTATTCTTGAAGCAATTTTAGTACAATATATATTTTCAAGATTTATTCCCAAAAACTTCTTAATCATTCCTATATCGAATCGTGCATAATGGAAAATTTTACACACTTCTTTATTGGACAAAAGCTTTTTTAAATTGGGCGCGTCATAATTACCAGGGTCGAATCTCACTAAATGAGCGTTACCATCTCCATTTGATATTTGCAAAACGCAGAGCCTATCCCGATTGAAATTCAGCCCAGTTGCTTCTGTATCAATAGCTATGTCACCTTTGAGGTTCAAATTATGCGGCAAATCATTGTCGTAATAATGAATAGTTATAATGTTGCTCCAAATATAAGTTTAAAAAAGTAATCAAGTATTCTATCTCGTCATTGACTGCGTGAATATAAGTGGCTTATAATTATGCGGTCTGTCTTTTTTATTATAGCAGCGTAATTTATACTACAATTTATTATAAAATTCAATCCATAACTTACTTATGAAGGACCAAGTCATATCAGTTTTCGGCGGCACTGGATTCCTTGGAAGCTATATAGTAAGAGACTTACTAGCGGCAGGCGCGCATGTTAGGATATTTTCAAAACACCCGGATTCTGCTTTATCATTAAAGATCGATGCCAAACTTGGACAATTAGAATCGCACTATATTGACATACGCAATCAAGATGCCATACACACTGCACTAGCAGGGTCAGATGCTGTCATCAATCTCATAGGGACAAAGCTTGGATCTGCAAAAGAATTATTTATAACTCATGTTTTATTTCCAAAATCCTTAGCTAGGTCTGCGAAACAACTGAATATTCGTAAGCTAATACACTTCTCAACCGTAGGCGTGGATAAAATGTACGACTCAAACTACGCTCATTCAAAATATGAGGGAGACCAATGTGTACATAAAGAACATCGTAAGTCTGTCATTATAAGACCCAGTCTTGTATTTGGGCAAAAAGATCATTTTATCAATAGGTTATATTTTGCATTAACTAGATTCCCGGTATTCCCTATATCAAGCCAAAAAAACCATATGAAACCAATATACGCCGGAGATATATCGAAAGCTGTACTATACATACTAAATCATTACGAGCACTACCAAGGTAAAATGTTAGACTTCGTTGGAATGAAATCATATTCCATGCAGGAAATAATATCTTTAATTGAAAGCTCAATTGGAAAAAGTGTTAGATCTGTAAGCATTCCAAGATATGCACACAGAGCATATGTTCTACTATCCAGGTTCTTCCCTAACCCAATAATGAACAAAGAACAGACACACTTACTGAGATATAGTCATCGTACTTCAAAAAATTATTTGAAAAAAATGGAAATATCAGATACAGATCTAGAGCAATTTATATCATCTTCTTTAAAAGAGACTCAATCATGAAAAAAGTTTTATTATCCTTACTTGCCCTATCGATGCTAAGTTCTTGCTCGGGTGGCGCTTCTGTTAAATCTTTTTTTACCAAGGAAGACTCAAGCACACAAGACATTACAACAGCTGCAAGTAGTAATTTTAACGAAAAATATAAACTATATGAAGTCTTAGCTACTGATACAATCGCATCAGTTGCAAGGAAAAATAATATTTCAGCGGTTGATATTATAAAATATAATGGCTTAAAAAAACCATATTTCCTAAGGCGCGGAGATATGTTAAAAATCCCTTACACTAAGCATGAGGATAAAGATCTAATAGAAGATTTAGATTCCTTAGAAGATCAGAGCAAAGCATCAGAAAGGCACATTCAAATTGTCCCTAGATCCAAATAAATCTTTCTAATAACATACACAGTCACGCAGCATTAATATGTGCATATCGATCTAGCTCATTAGGACGGTTTACAAAAATTAACCTTTATTGTTAAAAAACAATGTAAGGCATCTTTAATCTCTTTTTTTTAACATTATCAAAAGTGGCTTTTTCATAATTTCAATTTCTATAATAAAATTATAGATATAGATAATTTATTTGCATTTCTTATGGGAGCTGAATTATTCAAGAATAAACTTGAAGCCCTAAAATCCAAGAAAGAAAAATTAGAAAAACTCCTTACGGAACATGAAGAAGCAATAGATTCTCTGCTCATTACATTAGAGGGGACAGAGCTTGATATAGAGACACTCATCAATCGCACCTATAATAAAAAAGTACAGAAAAAAATAGATGCATTAAATCAAGAACATGATGAAAAGTATCAAGCACTTGAAAGCCTTGAAGCTAATATAGGAATTACACAACTACAAATTACAGCGATAAATGCCGAAATAATTTTAGAAATATCTTTGTCAGAAATCTTAAATCAGCTACCGACAATTACCATGCAACAACAAGGCGAAAATTATGTGGGCGCGGATGTATATGGGAATGGTGACGGGGATATAGAAGTTGAAGATGGAGCTAATCCCGGTGCTGAGTTAGAGGATAACATTACTGCACTTCAAGCTGATGCTACTCCTAACATAGAAGATAATATTGATAGAGAAGAAAATAGTACTGCTATACAAGGAAATTATTATTATCTTTTAATAGCAGGTGATGGCGGCGGAGGCTTAGTAGGAGCATCAGGATCACAGTAATTCTTCTAATAAAACACACTTTCATCACACATATATATTGATGCTCAGCACTTGCTTCTAATGATTCTGATGTGCCTTGACTAAAAGAAACTTACCCTCCTCATACTACTTAACTCCCTACATTATAACGCAACTATTAACGATAATTGATTTTCATAAAAATTAATGTTACAATTTAGTTAACAGCAAAACTTATTTAGGGTGCTATTTGTGGATTGGAAAAAAATCGAAAGATTAAAATCTAGAATAGAAAAACTGGAATCCAAAATCGAAGATTCCGCATCTAGATGTATTAATGAAACTTTCAAATATATACATTGCCTTGGAGGGAATGACCCTAATATAATGTCAATTCAAGACCTACCTAACATTTCAGATGATGATTTCGATATAATACTTGAATATATACATGAGTTAGAAAATAGCAGTCTAATGACTGGAATGCAGAAGTGGCTTTGTATCTCAGACCTAAAATTGGCACACAAAGAATTTGAGATGCTTAAAAGATTACTTAAAGAAGCCCAGGAGACCCTCGATCAAGAAACAACGCCACCAGATACAACAAATACGTCTATGAGCTCCGATAACTCGGAAACAGAAGACACGTCTCCAATTTATATAAGCATACCTGGCGCACTGCGAGACACAAGTATTGGTTCTGATCATTAAATTAAGTAGTAAAAAAGCATCATTTTTCTTGGTACAAAAGAAATTTTTATAGATTTTTCAAAACTACAAACCAACTCCTGTTATTTATAATCTAAAATTAGAGTATCTAAATCTATTAGAGAGGTTGCTTTGAAACAAAAAGAACCTATTAAAAAAAACAGCCACGTATTTTGGGATGATGAATTTGGATTAGTATTAGAACTTCACCCGCAAAATACCAATGCAGTGCCAACTAATAAAGTAGAAGATGCGGTGGAAGAAGGTGCACATGCAGACCCTCTCTGCAATGATCCTCCAGCTGCAGCCCCTATATCAGGCACTCTGGCAGAGGCAGCATCTTTCTAATAAGTTAAAGAATAATTAGATAAAACTATACAGAAAATCATTACCTTCAGAAGTAAGCCTACGCAAAAAAGCATCATTTTTTTTATAACTTAAATTTTTTCTATTCTGTGATTTACTTAAAATCACTATAAAATTTTATAAGTTGTAGAATTTTAATTATACCAATAAACAAATGAGGCGCAAAAATGGCTGCCATTCCTATAAATGACCATGATGATGTGACAAAGTTGGATACAACTCAAAAAACAGAAGAAGAATTAACAAATAACTTCCAACAAGAACTAGAAAAATTATTAGCTGAAAATGCTAAAAAGGAAGGAACTGAACAAACATTAGCAGAGCTTATAGAAAGAGAATTGCCAAAGTCTGAATTCAAGCAATACCAAAACACACTAAATGGAAGCCAAGATAATACTGATTTGCACGATTCTTCATTGGATGCAGTGCTCTTTATTGCATTAATAGGAGGAGCCATGCTCTTAAGTGGAATTATTGCACGCTCAATAGCAATTGACTACGCAAATGATTGCGTTAGTTAGCACAAACTCAGATCAGTTCCAAAGAAGAACCATATAAAAACAAGTGTAAAAAGAAGACTGCAAAGACACTAAAAAGTTCATAATAACAAAAAAGCATCATTTTTTTTATATCTTAATTTTTTTCCATCCTAAGGTTTATTTAAAACCACAATAAAATTTTATAAGTTGTAAACTTGTTAACATACCCACAACAAAACAAGGTTAGTAATAATGCCACTTTCTCCAGAATTACAAGAACAATACGACAAATCAAAAGAAGTGCTAAATAGAGCAGAAAGAATACATCAACAAGCTCTCAATGACGTACTCTACCAAGCCCAATATTTTAGCACTATCCAAGCATCAGAAGCAGCAGCTCAAGAGTTAGAGAAAGCAGTATTAATACTTGATGCTGCGCAACACGCTTTTGATATAGTAATGTCAGATCCAGAAATACAGCTCCAGAAATACAGCAAGCAGCAGAAGAAGCAGCAGCTCAAGAGTTAGAGAAAGCAGCAGCGAGATCTGAAGCAGAAGCAGAAGCTAAAGCAGCAGCTAAAGCTGAAGCAGAAGCTAAAGAAGCAGAAATCAGGGCAGCAGAAGATGCAGCGAAAGCAGAAGCAGCTAATGCAGAAGCAGCTAAAGCAGAAGCAGAAGCAGCTAAAGCAGCAGAGAGAGCAGAAGCAGAAGCTTTAGCATTAGAGCAAAGACAACAAGCGGTAGAGCAAAGAGAAAAAGAAGCAGAACAAAGAGAACAAGCAGCGAAAGAAGCAGCAGAGGCAGCAACAGAACTGGCGGCAGCGGCAGAAGCCCAATTACACCAAGCGATAGGAGGATATAATCAAAATGATGCATTGTGTAAAACTGTAGCATACGCACTAATTGCTACAGCTCTTAGTATTAGTATTGCTGAGGCGATTGGTATTATTGGTGATACGAGTAACCACTAACCCTATACACTAATCAGCATCAAAAATTATTTAAAAAGAAACTGTAGTGGCTACTTTAATAAAATTATGCGTTACAGGAATAAGGCTCTGTAATCTACGTTTAGAGCACTGATATTATTTAAATTTTGATCAACATATAGGGCTATATCAGCTTTCTGAGCTAGATGCACTTAGCCAAACACAAGTTGCTGAGCCAGATTATACTCCGATAACAGAAGCAGATGGCGATCAATATTCCGATTCCAGCGATAGCGATAGCAATAGCAATACACAAGTAACAGTAGAATATCCTGACTCCGATAGCGATAACGATAGTGATGGCCATGATACCGAGTCAACAGTAGAATATCCTGACTCCGATAGCGATAGTAGTATAGTAACAGTAGAATACCCTGACTCCGATAGCGACAGCGATAGCGATAGCGACAACACTGAGTCCACAGATGAAGACCATGAAGAAGAACAAATGCCTCATTACGAACCTTCCTCAATGTTACAAAATACTATTGCTAAGTTACGAGAATTGTACCCAGGGCTACACTTCAGTCACACAGATTGTGGAAATGATTACAGGTTGTTTTTTGCTCATACACACCAAGGAATAATTTGTTTCTTTACCAATGGAGATCAAGTAATAGCAACAGAAGAATTTGCACAAGTAATATTTAATCCAGGCTATAACGAGCAAAACGAAACTAGCTATGAACTAGACGGGCATGTTGCGGCTGCGGAATGGCCATACACTGGAGAAGCAGCAACCAACCTAGCTAACTCATTCGATATTCATTAGGTATGCAAGCGCCATATTTGTAATGAAAAAATACAGTAATAGCTTATTTATATAAAATAATTATCATTTCTGCAGCAGTAACATTGACATATTTAATGAGTACCTTACGATTTATTGTATATACAAATCAAAATACAAAGGGGAAATTATGGGAAAAGGTAGACATCCGGGCAGAGAGAAAAAAGCAGCGGCGCAAGCGATAGCAGCAGAAGCGCAAGTAGAAGCACCGGCAGAAACAGAAGCGGCAGAGGAAGAAGCAGCGGCGCAAGCGACAGCAGCGGAAATAGTGGGAGCGGTAGCAGAAGCAACTGATGAGCAATCAATACCAAAAGCACCGGTAGAAACAGAAGCGGCAGAGGAAGAAGCAGCAGCGCAAGCGATAGCAGCGGAAATAGCGGAAATGGATGCTACAGCAGTAGCACTAGCAGAAGCAACTGATGAGCAATCAATACCAAAAGCACCGGTAGAAACAGAAGCACTAGCAGACACTTCAGAAGCAGAAGGACCAGCTCCAGCAGAAGAAGCACTAGCAGACACAGAAGCACCAGCAGAAACAGAAGCAGCAGCACCGGCACCAATAATATCGGAAGGAGAAGAATCAGAAGAAGATGATGGTGAACTAGTATCAATAGAGCTAGAAACAACAGGAGAAGCAGCCGCAGCCTCTTCTTATGCAACAGGCATAATGGCACAAGCAGCAAGTATTCTAGGCGGGACAATCTTGGCAGTAGCAAATCTACTAACAGGTGCAGCTCAAGTTGAAACGCAAGCGGCATTCCCAGAAGCATTAGATACTGAACCAGTACTAGTAGAAGGCCCAACAGTATTGGTAGTATTTCAGACAAATAATACCTCCGATTCATTTTATGACGGAGCTGAGTCGCCCCATGTAGCAGTAGCAACATTAGGTAATACTGGCCTTGGGAACCCAGACAGTATCTAGGCATTCAAATAATATTTTTAAAACAAATCAAAAAGAAAGAGAAACACTATGAAAAGAGATAAAAAGAAATACCAATCAAAACAACAACAAAATACAAATGGCGTCGAATCTGCTAGCGCTGATGCAGCAAATGCCGATCCATCATTATCTATTATAGAAAAGGCGCAAGCAATTCTACAAGCTTTACTACCAAACGATATTGTTTTCCCCTTTACACTACAAAATAAAACAACCGATTCATTTTTCATAGTGATTGATAATGGAGGACACCAAGAAGCTTTACGAATAAAGATTAATCAAGGGGTAATTATTGCGCCTCAAGAGCTTATGGATTTTGTCGAGGCTCAACATGATGATAGTGCACATGCACATGCAGAATTTGCAGCAAGTCAATCTCAATGTGCAAAATGGATTCACAAGGTTTTTGGAGCTCAATTTCCAAATATTCAAATCACAAGTTATAGTCCAAATATTCTTTCTGTATCTTTTCCCCAAGCAGGGATTCCATGCCTATTGGTAGATACTTCTGGTGGTTTTGATGAGCAACTTATGTCTGAAGTACAGAGTGCATTCATATTTGCAACTAACCCTAATAATGGCTACTCACAAGGAAGCTTAGCATCAGCTTTAGAGACAAACTTCCCAGAAACAGACAACCACTCTACACAAGGCTCAGAGGATGAGGGAGCAACAGCAGCAGAAGGAGCTGATTATGCTCTTACAGCAGGAAATGTGCCTGGTTGGTTTTGGTCTGAATCTTAAGCGACAATAAGAATCACTTTAACTGTAGTAAGGTTATCGAAAGAACTACTCAGTAGAGAAGTCATTGCAAACGTTGTATTAAAGCATTAACACTCCCTACATCTGAGTCTTTTTATAAAAATTATCAATACTGGCTTCCATAGATATATTTATGGATTAAAATTATAATTGATCCTAACTATTATAAAGAGGCGCTATGAATACAGTAGCAAGACCACATACAGATCCTCCACCAAGAAAACAAAGTCCTGATACTACAGAGAATCAAGGAATATTTAATGGCCAACCACCATTGCAAGAAGCTTTATCCGCATCACCTATAGAAGCCCCTCAAGATCCCCCTGATCCCCCTTGCCTTCTTTTGTGTTCCGCGATAAGTAATTTATTTGGAAATGTTATGGAAGTCTTTGATGGCCATTAACAGCATTTGCTACTAAACAGATCTCATCTTAAAATATTTTAGTGTCTGAAATCTACATAAGTATAGATATTACAAGGAACGATTTCAATATAACTGCTAAACATATTGATTTCTCTGCTATTTTTTTGTATCTTAACTTCTCATATTTACTATAAAATATTTAGAATGATAAAAATAACTCTACCTGATGGCAAAGTAATCGAGCACAAAATTGGAATAAATGCTACTGAAATAGTAGAAAACATTAGCAAAAGCCTTGCTAAAGAAACATTGGCGGCTGAAATAAATGGTGTTTTATACGATTTAAATACAAAAATTCTCAAAGATTCTACATTACGTTTTATAACATCAAAAGACAAAGAAGGCCTTGAAATTATCAGGCATGATGCTGCTCACGTTCTTGCACAAGCAATAAAGAATCTTTTTCCTAAGACTCAAATAACTATCGGGCCAGTAATAGAAGATGGTTTCTTCTATGACGTTCTCCCGGAAGCGCCCTTCTCTACTGAAGACTTGAGCGCTCTAGAGAAAGAAATGCAGAGAATCTCCATCAGTAACACTGCGATTAATAGAGAAGTATGGGATAGAAATGAGGCGATAAAGCTATTCAAAGAAATGGGAGAAAATTTTAAAGCAGAAATTATATCCGATTTACCAGAGAATGAAGAAATATCCTTATACAGACAAGGTGACTTTCTAGATTTATGCAGAGGCCCTCATGCACCTTCAACGAGATTTGTAAAACATTTCAAATTAACAAAGGTTTCGGGAGCATACTGGAGAGGCGATTCTAACAATGTAATGCTTCAAAGAATATATGGTACAGCTTGGGCTTCAAAGGAAGACTTAGATAGTTACTTATATATGCTCGAAGAAGCAGAAAAAAGAGATCATAGAAAACTTGGTAAGCAACTAGATTTATTTCATTTGCAAGAAGAAGCACCAGGTATGATTTTCTGGCACCACAAAGGCTGGACTATCTATAAAATATTGCAGGAATATATTAGAAAAAAAATTGATAGACATGGCTACATAGAGGTAAACACCCCTATTCTTGTTGATAAATCTTTGTGGGAAAAATCTGGACATTGGGAAAAGTTTAGAGAAAACATGTTTACTGTCCAAGATGAAGATAAAATTATGGCCCTTAAGCCAATGAACTGTCCTTGCCACGTCGAAATCTTTAAAAAGGATATAAAAAGCTACAAAGATTTACCCTTAAGAATGGCAGAATTTGGTTGTTGTCACAGGAATGAACCCTCTGGTTCACTACATGGCCTTTTTAGAGTTAGAAGCTTTGCTCAAGACGATGCACATATATTCTGCACAGAAGAACAAATTACCAAAGAAACCATAGATTTTGCAGCTTTACTAAAAGAAGTATACAAAGAAATAGGGTTTGAAGAGATCTCTATTAGATTCTCCGATAGACCAGATATTCGTGCTGGTAGTGACGAAACATGGGATAAAGCAGAGAGCTCATTGAAAGCCGCAATAGATGCCACAGGCCTGCCTTATACAATGAACAAAGGAGAAGGAGCATTCTATGGTCCAAAACTTGAATTCGTGCTAAAAGATGCATTAAAAAGAGAATGGCAATGCGGCACATGGCAGGTTGACTTCATATTACCAGAAAGGCTAGGCGCTACATATATCGCAGAAGATGGGTCCAAAAAAACGCCAGTGATGCTACATAGAGCGATACTTGGATCATTAGAAAGATTTATCGGAATATTAATTGAGGAATATTCAGGAGCGTTTCCTTTATGGCTTGCCCCTACTCAAGTCGTGGTAATTACCATCAATAACGAGGTTGATGACTACGCTATAAAGCTACAAAACATACTAAAAGACAAGAATTACAGGTCCCTACTTGACAATTCGAACGAAAAAATTAATTATAAAATCAGAAAACACTCTTTGCAAAAGGTGCCCTTACTTGTAATAGTTGGTCGTGAAGAAAAAGAAAACTCTTCGATTACCATCAGAAAGTTTGGCTCTAATGAGCAATTCTCATATAATAGCATTGAGGAGTTTTTAGATTACATGGATAAACAAATAGAAAATAGGAGTAAAGATCATTAGCAAGAACCTACCCAGAGTAAATGAAAAGATTACTTGTCCTACAGTTAGACTAGTCGACGAAAAAGGAGAAGTACTAGGAGTCGTTCCAACTCATGAAGCGATAGAAATGGCTAAAAAGGCTGGTGGCCTTGACTTAGTTGAAGTATCGCCAAATGCAGACCCTCCAGTTTGTAAAATGATGGATTTTGGAAAATTCAGATACGACAGCAAAAAGAAAACTCAACAATCCAAAAAGAAACAAAAGACTGCAGATCTAAAAGAAATAAGATTTAGACCTAACATAGGCGATCACGATTTGAAGGTCAAAATCAACCACATCATAAAATTCATCAAGAGTGGTGAAAAAGTGAAACTGACTTTAAGATTTAAAGGAAGAGAAATCACTCACCATGATCTGGGCATGAATATTATCAATGCTACAATAGAAGCTGTCTCAGATATAGCTCAAGTTGAATCCCCTCCAAAAACGGAAGGTAAGCAAATTGTGGCTATGCTCGTTGCTAAATAGATACAGAACTAGATAATAAAGCTCTTACTACTCAGTAAAAACAATCTACCTTTGGATTTTTTTCAATACCAGTGTTAGGATCTCAACGTCTAATAACTAAATATGTATGTATTATATGACTTACTCAAAAACCATAAAATCTCTCTGCATTGCTGTATCTGCATTATCTTTTTTTACTGCTTCTGCAAATGATTACAACACAATAATCAAAGGAAGAGTTGGTTATATAGATACAAAGGCAAAAATCAAAACTGGTAGTGGCTCTACAGCAGCAAATCAAAAATTCAAAGATGGATACCTAGGAGAAATTGCCCTTGGTTACTTTTTTAATAAGAACTTGGCCTTAGAATTATCAGTTGGAGCTGGTACTTTTGATTTTAAAAACAATAGCAATCAAAAGAAGAATCTTTTCTTTATACCAGTCACTGCAATGGCTCAATTTCACTTACCAATTAACAAGACCGTTCGTCCTTATATTGGAGCGGGCTATTCTTATAAGTTCATAGAAAATACACCAACAGCTACAAAGATAAAAAATGGCGGTAGCCCTGCATTTCAGGCTGGAGTCGATTTATTTTTGAGTGATTCTTTTGGTCTAAACTTAGATCTAAAGTACACATTAAAAAGAAACCACGAGATCCAAGATAGAGTATCAACTACAGAAAGATACAAAAACGATCTTTCTATAGCAACAGCTACTATTGGAGTAGCTATACCTTTCTGATAATTTGAAAATTGGCATTCTTGCGCCCTCTTTTGTCATTCCAGCGGAAGTTGGAATCTAAAGCAGTTGAACTCCATAGTTACCGTAAGCTAGATCCCGGATCAAGCCCGGGATGACAGGGAAAAACGATGTCATTCTCACGAAAGCGGGAATCTAAGACAGTTGAGCTCCAAAGTTAGCGTGGGTTAGATCCCGGATCAAGCACGGGGACGACTCTGATAGTTCGAGATAACAGGAAACTTGGCGCCACCATGCCCAGTACGCATCCTCCATCCCCCGCGGCACTAACTTCACCCCCCCCCGATGTCATTCCTGCAACTCACCAAGATTTATTAATTAAACATGCGCTTCCTTTCATTTTATACTTTGCTAATGATTCCTTCTTTTAATTGTTTCATTATATTTTTGTAATCCTTTTCCGGATAGGGCTTTGTGTCTTTCCCGAAAACTGGAGAAGGCCATGCTAGGTCAGTTGTATAACGAGCAATAATATGCACGTGAAGTTGAGGTACAATATTACCTAAAGCAGCGATATTGAGTTTATGAGGAGAGAAAATCTTCATCATTACTTCTGAAATCAAGCTTATTTCTTTCATTAAGATGACCTGATCACTTTCATTAAGCTCAATTATCTCTTTAATGTCTTTTCTTCTTGGTACTAGAATAACCCAAGGGAATAATGCATTATTTACCAATAAAATACGGCTTAATTTTAGATCGAGGATCTTTGCTCCATCATTTTCTAAACGATGATCAAGCTTAAAGGTTTGTGTCATATATTTTAGTTCTTTTATTATGCTGCAAAGTAAGATTGTTTTGAAATTGCTAAAAAACCTTGCACTTATTTTTTTTCTATGTTATACACAAAAATGTAGTGTTTTATAACTGCGCCTGTAGATTCCTTTATCGGACCTGTGGGTTGCAATCACAGCTTTAAATTACATGTCAAAGCAAACATTAACCTCTGAGACAATGTCCCTTCTAAAGGGAGAGGATTATTACTTCACTACAGACATTGAAGTAAGTCTAGATCAATGCGAGATGCCGGGCAGGAATCTCTTTGAGGCACCAGCTAGCTTTGATGATCCATTTTTACGAATATTCGTAGCTCCATAATAACGACATTTTTTACCATAACTTTATAGCACATCCTCAGACAAAGTAGGTTCATTTTAAGAGTTTACAATTTTAAACTTAAACTTGCTTTATTCTGCGCTCATCGCATATTGCTTTTATAGCAAAGCAGAAATATCCAATAGAAAGCAAGTACACTAAGTTGTCCTTTAGTGGCGAATGCAGCTTGTAGTAAAAATCAAAAAAGAAATCATTGGCGATAAATACAAAACACATGCTAATAAAATCTACAATAATAGAAGGAAAGATAGCAAACATAGAAACACGAAATAGATCCTTAAAATTTAGCTTAACACCCACTATCTTTCCATATAACAAAGCAAATACAGAGAAAACCGCTAAATTAACAGCCAATAATAAGCATTTTACCAACAGCCCCATAGGGTAGAAAATTAAAAATACCGTAAAAAACAAACTAGCTTTGATACTAGCAAAAACCTGCTGTAAGAATTCCTTGTCTAAAACCTGATTACCATGAAAATAATCAACGAAGTCTAAAATTTTATAATAATCAGCAACTCCGTTAAACATGAATACACTGGATTTATTAATAAAAACTGGAATACGGGAATTGATATATTTTTCAGGAAAAGAATTCAAATCTATAATAGCTAATTTACTACCACGATCGTATATTTCTAAAGAGCCCATCTCAGATTTAAACGACAAGATTCCTTTTTCAAAATTCATTTCTGGAATCTGCTCAACTACACTCACAGATCCATTTGGGTTGACATCTAGTAAAGAATTGATGAAACTATAAGAAAATAATACCAGCGCAAAATAAAAAATAGCTAGTAAAGTAAGTAAGTAGGAAAATTTAAAAGATTTCACATTGAAATATAAATCCTGATAAAATTCTTTCGAATAAAATGTGAGTGAAACTATTTTAAAAAATCTACTGATAACCATAATCTATCTTTCTTGTAATAATGCCCTGTATAGTTTATAACTTAGAATATTTTGATCAACAGGTAGTTGAATGTATATGAAAAATATACAACTTAATCAAACTTTATATCGAAATCTTGCAAATTGCATTAGAATTCTCACTATAGATGCGGTAGAAAGAGCTAATTCTGGACATCCAGGCATGCCTTTGGGGATGGCTGACGTTGCAACAGCGCTTTTCTCAGATTTCCTTGAGTTTAATCCAAAGGACCCAAAATGGCCTAACAGAGATAGGTTTGTTCTATCTGCGGGCCATGGATCAATGCTCTTATACTCGCTTTTATATCTAACCGGATATGAAGATATCTCCCTTGAAAATATAAAAAATTTTAGACAATTACATAGCCCTACTGCTGGACATCCTGAATATGGAAATCTAGCAGGTATAGAATGTACAACTGGACCATTAGGCCAAGGTCTTGCAAGCGCGGTTGGCATGGCTATGGCTCAGAAAATTCAAGCAGAAAAGCTTGGTTCAGACATTATAAATAATTATACATATGTTATCGTTGGAGATGGGTGTCTAATGGAAGGCATTTCACATGAAGCCGCATCACTTGCTGGTCATCTAAAATTGGACAAACTAATAGTCTTGTTTGACAGTAATGACATTACAATTGATGGCAAAAGATCACTTTCTGAATCCGAGCATACACTAGAAAGGTTTAAAGCGTACAATTGGGAAGTAGATGAAATAGATGGCCATGACTCCGATGCAATTTATAATGCTTTATCAAAAGCAAAAAAAAGTGATCGTCCTGTATTAATCAAATGCAATACTATTATAGGATTTGGGTCTCCGAATAAATCTGGGAAGTCTTCTTCTCATGGAGCGCCATTAGGAAAAACTGAAGCTACTGATACAAAAACAATACTTGAATGGAACCACCATGAACCATTTCATATCCCAGAGGATTTATTATCTATTTGGAGAAATAAAATTGGCACTAAGTCAGATAACAATTATAAAGATTGGAATAAAAAAGTACAAAATCTAAAAAAAGAAAAACAGGATATCTTGAGTTCTATGTACGAACAAAAATCTCCAGAAAATACAGATATTATACTAGAAAAAACAAAAGAAATATTTGCTGGAATATCCGAAGAAGCAACAAGGGTTTCTTCGAGAAAAGTTATAGAAGAAATGCAAAAATATATTGGCAACCTCTATGGGGGGTCAGCTGATCTTACAGGATCTAACGGCACAAAAACAAGCCAGATGACCGATATAACTAAAGATAACTTCTTAGGACACTATATAAATTATGGCGTCAGGGAGCACGCAATGGGAGCAGTGATGAATGGCTTATCTTTATATGGTGGCATTATACCTTATGCAGGAACATTCCTAGTTTTCTCTGACTATGCGCGACCAGCTATAAGATTGTCTGCGCTAATGAAACAGAGAGTTATATATGTGATGACACATGACTCAATAGGACTAGGTGAAGATGGCCCTACTCATCACCCGATAGAACATCTAGCAAGTTTAAGAGCAATGCCTAATCTAAATGTACTTAGACCAGCCGACGGTGTAGAGACAGCAGAGTGCTGGGACATTGCACTTACAAGTATAGACAAACCATCTATTTTATCCCTTACAAGGCAAAACGTACGTCAATTAAGAAACAACGTAGAAAGTAAGGAAAATTTGTGTAGAAAAGGAGCCTATATTATATCTGAATGCACACATCCTTTAAAAACTACAATTTTTGCTACTGGGTCAGAAGTGCAACTTGCCTTAGATGCTCAGGAAATTTTAGAAAAATCAAAAATCGGAACCAGGGTAATATCAATCCCTTCTATGGAAATATTTGACCAACAACCAAAAAAATATAGAGATTCCCTGCTATCCAATGATAGTATAAAAGTAGGAATTGAAGCAGCAGTTCGCCTAGGGTGGGATAAATATATTGGCAGAGATGGAATTTTCATCGGAATGAGTTATTTTGGAGAATCAGGACCCGCAGATGACCTATACAAATACTTCAATATAACATCAGAAGAAATTGTAAAAAATGTAGTGCAAGAATTAAAAAATGAGGAAAAAAGTGTCAATTAATATAGCAATAAATGGATTAGGAAGAATAGGCAGATGCCTTATTAGAGCTATGGTTGAAAGGAATGAAAAAGATCTAAATTTAGTTGCAATAAATGGCACAGGAAAACTGGATGACTATATTACTCTTCTAAAATACGATTCAGTTCATGGTAAATTTAGCCACGATATAAAGATAGAAAATGACACGTTAATCATTGGAAGACAAAAAATAAAATTCTTAAGCTTTAGAGACCCAGCAATGATCCCATGGGGTAAGCATAACGTAGATATCGTATTAGAATGCACAGGAAAATTTAAAGATAAAAAGGACGCATTAAAACACATAGAAGCAGGAGCAAAAAAAGTTCTAGTATCAGCCCCTAGTAACGACGCTGATGTAACTATTGTTTATGGCGTTAATAATGAGGCATTAAAAAAAGATCATCAAGTAATCTCTGTTGGGTCTTGCACCACAAACGCACTGGCTCCTATCGTAAAAATCTTAAACGATGCCTTAACGATAGAGTCTGGTTACATGACAACTATACACTCATATACAAATGACCAAACTATATTAGATAACAGGCACTCTGATATTAGAAGAGCTAGAGCATGCGCTCTATCTATGATACCTACATCAACAGGTGCTGCAAAAGCTATCGGCGAGGTTCTGCCAGAACTTAAAGGAAAATTAGCTGGATCGGCAATAAGAGTACCAACTCCGAATGTATCTATGATTGATTTAACAATGTTAGTAAAAAAATCTACTTCAGAAAAAGAAATTAATGATATACTCTCGGAAGCGGCATCAAAAAAAATGAAGGGCGTATTATCTGTTGCAGAAGAAAGACTTGTATCAATAGATTTTAACCATAATCCACATAGTACAATTTTTGATCCCTATGAAACACATGTAAATGGCAAGTTAATCAGAGTTGTTTCGTGGTATGATAACGAATGGGGATTTTCTAATAGAATGCTGGATGTTGCAGCATTTATTAGCAAGATGAAATAATAAGATACTATGGAAAATATAACACCTATAGAAAATATAAATGTTCAAAATAAAAAGGTCATCGTTAGAGTTGATCTAAACTTGCCTATTGTACATGGCAGAATCACTGATTTATCTAGAATCACTAGAATAGTCCCTACTCTTTCATACTTAATAGAAAATAAAGCAAAAATCATTTTATTGTCCCATTATGGAAGACCTGGAGGAAAGTTTTCTCTCAAAATGTCTTTATCGCCAATAGTCGATCAATTCAGCGCCATACTAAATAAAGAGATTAAATTTGCTATGGACATATTTTCATTACAAACCAAACAAAAAATAGAAAATTTGAATCCAGGGGAAATAATATTATTAGAGAATTTACGTTTTTATCCTGAAGAAGAAAAAAATGATATAGATTTTGCAAAAAAATTGGCAGCACTTGGGGACATATATGTAAATGAAGCTTTTGCATGTTCTCATAGGTCTCATGCTTCTATTACCGCACTTCCTAAGCTATTACCTAGTTATTCAGGGACGCTACTACAAGAGGAAATAACTAACCTGAAGCATCATCTAACTTCTCCTAAGAAAAAGGTTATGTCAATTGTTGGCGGGTCAAAGATATCGACAAAAATTAATTTATTGCATGCTCTAATAAAAAAATCAGATTATTTGGTAATTGGTGGAGCCATGGCTAATACATTCCTAAAGGCACAAAATTTATCAATTGGGCAATCTTTATACGATAAAGAATATTTGAATTTGTGTTTAGAATTACTAAAAGAAGCAAAAGCTGAGAATTGTGAAATTATATTACCGCATGATATTGTGACATCAAGATCTTTAAACCATAATTCAGAGTGTAAAGTATATGATGTAGATAATGTTCCGGATAATGAAATAATATTTGATATAGGCCCATCGTCTGTAATTGATATTATAGAAAAAATGAAAAAATCTAGCACATTGATATGGAATGGCCCGCTAGGTGCGTTTGAAAATAGCAATTTCAGTGCAGGCACAACAATGATTTCAAGAGCTGCAGCAAAATTTACTGCTAAAGGTAATCTAATAAGTATTGTTGGCGGTGGGGATACGGTCGCTGCAATATCAGAATTTGAAAATCAGTTCACCTATGCTTCCACAGGTGGCGGCGCTTTCTTAGAATGGTTAGAAGGAAAAAGCTTACCAGGATTAGAGGCATTACAACAACATTCTCAATTAAATGCTAGAATATAAAAAGAATAGAAACAACATGCTTCTATGCTATACCATTTTCCATGTTTAATTAGCACTAGGAGAGCGAAGGCCGAGGAGTGCAAGCCTAGTAAACCTAGGTGCGCACCGCAGGACCCGATGTTCGACAACGTAATAATAAAACTTCTATGCTATACCATTTTCCATTTTTAATTAGTACTAGGAGAACAAGGGCCGAGGAGTGCAAGCCTAGTAAACCTAGGTGCGCACCGCAGGACCCGATGTTCGACAACGTAATAATAAAAATGGGAAATGGTATTAGTAGATGTTTGACAATATGCAGATAACAAACTATAAGATTACTATTATTATATGTCTTGTTGGGGCGTAGCCAAGCGGTAAGGCAACGGGTTTTGATCCCGTCATGCGTAGGTTCGAATCCTTCCGCCCCAGCCAATTTAATAAATTGCCATTTCATGGCTAATTTATTAAAATAATTGGACCCAAGAATGAGAACCGTAAAAGGTTCGACAATCTTTGTAATTTTTCTTATGTGAACGATAGTGAACTTAGAAAAATCTTAAAGATTGCAAGCGAGCAAAGCGAACGCCATCCTTCCGCCCCAGCCATCCTCCTTCACTTTGCTTCGGTGCGATTGGCGAAGACAAACGCGATAAAGAAATTAGCAAGGCGTGACCACGCCGAAGCGTAAGCGCGAGCCATAACAACACAACGAAGCTAGCCTTAGAGAATAAAAACCTACTGTCTTTTGCTAAAAATTTAGTTTTTTTATTACACCTTGACAGAAATCAGTAATTATATATAGTCATTCTGAATTCGTCAGGGGTGCTGATTTAGACTTTACTTTTTCAGCTGAGAAATACCCTTATACTTGATCTAGTTAATACTAGCGGAGGGAGATGTGAACGTTATTGATCTATTTGGCATTATTGCTACCATTACTTCTTTTGTTGGATTTATTCCACAAATCTATAAAACTTATAAAACAAAATCATCCCACGATATATCAAAAGTTATGTTGTACAATTTCCTTGTATGCTGCATATCTTGGATTGCCTATGGTCTATATACAGCTGCTGACTTCGTTGTTTATAGTAATGTGGCTGGCCTAATAACTATCTTGATATCTATACTCCAAAAAAGATATTACGATCCCCTTAGATTTCAGCAAGAATCATTATGAAAATAAAACACTTTCTAGCCAAAGTTATTATCAGAGGTTACCAAACAGCAGCAAATAATATTCGCTCTTTGCCAAATAGCATGGCTGGAGTGTTCTATGATTGGGATGGAACTCTAATAAAGTTCAGAGGGAAACAATTTCTCGACAGTATGAACGAAGTACTGTCTATGTTTGGCCATCCAAAAATGCAATCACTAGTAGGCTCAAAATCCATTCGCGATACTTTTGCACTAGCTACGAAATGCCCAATAAAAACAGAAGAAGCTCTTGATGCGTTTCGTCATAATTTTTTTACTTACCCTCTTTCAATAAATGATTTAATGCCAGGCGCCCTAGATTTACTCGAAAGATTACAAAAGTTGGGATTACCACAAGGAGTTGTAAGTAATCTAGATCACAAAGCACTGATAAGAGAGATTGGAACACTTGGGCTTGATGAGTATTTCTCAGTTGTTATAGGTTCAACAAATGTTCAAGATCTTAAACCAAGTCCTACTTTAATACTTCAAGCTCTAAGTGCTGTTGGCATTGATCCAAGTAGGTCAGTATATGTTGGAGACAGTTTAGGAGATGTAACTGCAGCAATCGCAGCGGGTTGCACATCTGTTTTAGTAGGAACGTCAGTACCAGAAGCCTCCTCTGATATTATAGTTACTAACCTATCTGAATTTGGAAACATGATAGCGGGTGCATTAACTATAAGTGGAGATCTTTCATGAAATTATCTGAACAGGCATGGCAGAAATCAATAGGCATTATTAATGCAACTATTTCTCATCCATTCAACAAAGAAATGATGGACGGAACGCTAGCCTATAATAAATTTTCTTATTACATTGAACAAGACAGTATTTGGCTGCATGATTTTGGCAGATGCAATTCCATTATTGCAGCAAAAATTAAATCAGAATATGCACCCATATTTCTTCGACATGCTAATAATTGCTTTGCTGCCGAAAAAGGAATTTTTGTTAAAAATCCAAACGTAGTAAAAACAGGATTAATCGCTCCTGCAACAATAAGCTTCACTAGTTATTTAGTAAGTATTTGCTCCACCGAACCAGTAGAATTAGCAATTGCTGCAATATTGCCGTGTTTTTGGGCATACCGAGAGGTTGGATTATTAATTGCCAGAAATTCTGTTAACAATAATACTTATGCAAACTGGATTAAAAACTATTCAAGCGAGGCTTTTAGTGAATCAGTCGATGAAGTAATTAAAGTTTTTGATGAGTTAGGTGAAAACACCACTAATGAAATACGTGAAAAAATGCTTGATATTTTTTATAAAAGCATCTGCTTGGAATGGCATTTTTGGAATGATGCATATAATTTAGCAGCATTCGATAATCTCAAAGAAACAAGCTTCATAACCCTAGACAAGTCTAATTGAAATAGTCTGATTTAATCCCACAGACACCCTGCACCTTGTATAAAATCTAAATATCATATAAACTTAAAAGAGTAGAGATAAGCGTAATCTATTTCACTAACAAGATATTCTTATGCAAACAAAATCCATTCTATCGTTTTTTTGGTACCATATAAAGCCTTACAAGTGGTTTTATCTTGTAATGTTAAGCGCTAGTATCATAGGAAGCTTCTATTCATTTGCTTACAACTATTCAGTAAAATTATTTCTTGATGCAATGAGCTCAAGCGATACCCTAACTTACAGCGATATAATTTTTCCTATCACATTATTTCTTGCAAGCCACTTTGTTGTGGATGTTATCTGGAGAATAAATGAAATTGCAGAATGGAAATCAGAGCCCTATGTCCGTCGCTCAATTTTATTAAAATCCTATGATTATTTACAACATCATTCTTATACATTTTTTCAAGATAATTTCACAGGCGTACTCAGTAGCAAAATAAAAGGGTTATTAGATGGATATGATAGAATCTGGAGTCAAATACATTATGGGTTATTATCTAATATCTTAAAGTGTATTATTAATTTGTCTGCCATTGCAATAATCAATTTTAAACTTGGATTATTTGTCTCCATATGGTGCCTTGTATATGTTTTAACTATGCACAGAATATCAATAAAACTAAACAAATTAGCATTCTTAGAAACTGAAAGTAAACATAGATTAATTGGTAGTATCTCCGACAAAATAAGCAATATGATATCTTTATTTTCTTTTTCTACCCGTAAATATGAATTGAAAACATTGGATGATCAAATCTCAAATGATTTCATACCTAAACAGATAGATAGCTATAAATATGATTTTTTGTTTCAAATAATAGGCACAGTCCTTTATTGGATACTATTTATTTTTATCTTGTTTTATATGATTAACTTAAGAATCGACAATTTAGTTTCGATTGGAGACTTCGCTTTTGTATTTGGAATGCTAATGATTGTCTCTGGAGATATTTGGAGTGCTACCAGAAGCTTTCAATATTTTACCTCATCTGTAGGTGATTTAAGAAGCTCAATGTCTATAATAAAAACACCACAACAAAATTTAGACAGCAGTGCATGCAAACCTTTATTGGTAAAAAGCCCTAGAATTGAATTTAAAAATGTCAAATTTGGATACAGCGAAAACAAATTGGTATTTAATAATCTGAACCTTACCATACTTCCTGGTGAAAAAGTAGGTTTGATAGGATACTCTGGTTCTGGAAAATCCTCATTACTGAACTTGTTATTAAAGTATTTTACTCCAAACGAAGGAGATATCATAATTGATACACAAAATATCAGAGATGTAACTCAAGATTCTCTAAGAGAAAACATTGCTGTCATCCCGCAAGATATAATGTTATTTCATAGAACTATAATGGAGAATATAAGATACGGTAATCTAAATGCAACTGATGCACAAGTAATAGAAGCAAGTAAACAAGCTCACATTCATGAATTCATTATGCAATTGCCAGAGCAATATAATACATATACAGGTGAAAGAGGCATTAAACTATCAGGTGGACAAAGACAAAGGGTTGCCATTGCAAGAGCAATTTTAAAAAATGCCCCTATTCTAATACTAGACGAAGCAACATCATCCCTTGATAGCCATACAGAAAAACTTATTCAAGATAGTTTAGATTTCTTTATCGAGGATAAAAAGAAAACAGTTATAGCAATAGCTCATCGCCTTTCAACATTGAAAGAAATGGACAGGATAATAGTATTAGATAAAGGATGGATTATTGAAGAAGGAAATCATCGCGAGCTAGTAAAACGCATAGGCGGATTCTATGAAAAGCTATGGAAACTACAAGAGTAAACTTAAGGCAGCTTTAAGTTAAACTCAGAACCTAAAGCAATTTTTCCAGACTTAATAGTCTGTTTCAAAGAATTAAGATACTCATAGCTTGCCGGACATTGCTCAAGTTTGGTAGATATTTCAGATGACACTCTTTCAAAGCTTCCCCATAAAACGCCTGCAAATGGCATCAATATGTGACAGAAGATTTTTAATAGACTCGGACTATTGAATATATTTTTTTATATCAAGACCCATGTCTACCCCTGAAGTTCCAGGTGCATAATATTTTATTAACCTACCATCTTTACCAACTAAATAATAAAAAGATGAGTGGTTAATAAGATAATGTTCTGTATTTTCCTTACCATCAATTGCTTTCGAATAGTATACCCTAAACAACTTAGCAACAGAGTCGATTTCGTCTTGCGTGCCAGTAAGAGATATAATTCTATGATCAAAATTCTCAAAATATTCTTTTAATTGTTTTGAGGTGTCTCTATTCGGATCTATAGTGATAAATATAGGTTGCACTTGATCTGAACTATTTTTAAGCACATCTAGTGCTCTTGTCATCTCAAACAAGCTAGCTGGACATATATCAGGACAGTATGTAAAACCAAAGTATATCAATATAAGCTTATCTCTCATATTCTTTGAATCTACCTTGATGCCATTTGAATCGGTCAATACAAAGTCGCCTCCTATATCAAAATTCTCATTTTCGATACCAACTTCTTTTGATCTATTCGCTTTAGTTTTAGGCGCTGGCGTCATAGTCAGCATAACAACCAATGCTACCAAAGTCACAGCTACTCCTATTAGCAATATTGTCTTTACTATTACGCTTGATCTATTTGCCATCCATTGATACTAAAAATATTAATTTAACGGATATTAACATACTAGAGTTTAGTTTTATAATACTTTCTTTAAAAAAATAAAATGGGGCAAAAGCCCCAGTCTATTTTATTTTCTATTCTAGTATACTATTTACAGCTAAAAGTACCGCCTGCACCATCACCTGTACCAGCTGAGACCCATTCTACTATACTTGCTGCACCAAAAATCATACCAATACCAATTGCTGTTGCAATAGCTAAAGGCCAAGCAAGTTTACCTAGGAACAATCCTATTCCAAGAACTATAATTGCTATTGTAGCGATTGCCTTACCGATTCCTCCTTGTAGTTGCTCAACTACGTTACATAACACCTTTGATATTCCAGTGTTTGCACCAGCAGGATCATCTGCAAAAGCAATATTTGGTAAAATAACTGAAAAAATTGCTACTATAAAAAACAATATTCCTACGCTTTTTAAAGTATCTAAATTCAAGTCTTTATTAGTCATACATAAACCTCTTCTAAAATTAAAATCTACAGTTGCTTATCCGCTGCACCTTTAAGTATAACATTATGATTTTTAAAAAGTCTATACCCTTTGCATCAATACATATTAATTTGATGATAATACTGTAACTTTGTAACAACATTATAAAAAGCGAGAGATTTAACTTAAGAGCTTTTCAACTTTTCGTTGAAGTTAAGAAAGAATCCGATATGACTAGTGTATCAAAAACTATATTCATTGGCCGATATGATTTCCAGCGACAGTTACAACGATTTGTTATTAAAATATATTAACCTTGAAGCAGAAATTGAGATAGCTTACAGACACAAATTATCGAAAAACATTATCCAGGAGCTAACCCAGGAAAGGCAGCCATTAAAACAGAATCTAAATAATATAGCGTTAATACACCAAAACTACCAAGTATAATACAAGCGGTCATCCCCGACTTAATCGGGGATCTAACCCACGGTAACTTTGGAGTTTTACTGCTTTAGATTCCCGCTTTCGCGAGAATGACATAAGAAGAGAGCGCATTACAGGAGGAAATGCTGAAAAATTTATTGCTCATCTAGGCATAAGGCCTATTCTAAAGACCAAGAGCTTCTTTGTATAGATCAAGTAGCATTTCTTGCTCTTGAAGTTTACCTGAATCCATTGCTCTCATCTTAACGATTTTTTTCATGATGCCTACATCGAAACCATGAAATTTTGCTTCTTTATATACTTCACTCATATCTGATGTGACAGAAGTTTTTTGCTCTTCTAATCTTTCAACTCTTTCAATAAAGTTTCTTAGTTTTTCAACCGCTATTACTTCTGATGTTTTTTCTAAAACTTCTGACATTGCCAACTCCTAATTAAACGTTAAATCTAAAATGTATTACATCACCGTCTTTTACAACGTAATCTTTACCTTCTGAACCAAGCTTACCAACTTCCTTCGCTTTTTGTTCTCCTTCATATTTTATATAATTCTCATAACTTATAACTTCAGCGCGTATGAATCCTCTTTCAAAATCTGTATGAATCTCACCAGCTGCTTGAGGTGCTAGAGTATTCTTCTTAATTGTCCAAGCCCTAGCTTCTTTTGGCCCTATTGTAAAGAATGTTTCTAATCCTAAAATATCATAGCCAGACTTTATCAATTGATCTAGTCCGGATTCTTTCAGTCCTAAACTTTCTAGAAAAAACAATTTTTCTTCTTCGGACTCTAATGTGCTAATTTCTTCTTCAACTCTAACGGATATTATCAAACTTTTGACGCCTCTATCTTTAGCAAGAGATATAACTTTATTAGAATAATCATTGCCTGTTAATGCATCATTCTCCAAAACATTACATACATAAATATATGGCTTTGTTGTAATAAGCTGCATCCTCTTAAGTTGCTCTGCCGTATACCCTAAGTGAGATAGCTCTCTAGCTGGTTTTCCAGAATCTAATATCTTTAAGCAAGCTGCCATCATTTCCATGTCATCTAACACAGACCTATCTTTAGTAAATTTATTCTTTACCTGCATCCTCTCTAAGCCTTTACTTAAAGATTCATAATCTGCCAAAATCAATTCTGTCTCTATAAGCTCTATGTCTCTCAACGGATCAACACTTTCTTCCACATGAGCTATATCTTGATCGTCAAAACATCTAACAACATGAACAATGGCATCCACTTCTCTTATGTTAGCCAAAAATTTATTACCAAGCCCCTCGCCCTTACTTGCGCCCTTAACTAAACCTGCGATATCTACTATTTCGATAAAAGTTGGAATTTTTTTCTGAGAATTAGCTATCTTTGCTAATGCATCTAAACGTTTATCAGGCACAGAGATTCTACCGACGTTTGGTTCTATTGTACAAAATGGATAGTTTGCAGCCTCAGCAGCTACTGTACCAGTAACAGCATTAAACAAAGTGGATTTTCCTACATTTGGAAGCCCAACGACCCCACACTTAAAGCCCATAAATTACCTTACTTTTAATTTAGTTTATTGATTTCACTAGAAAAAAGATCCTTGTTACCATCAATAAGAGTTGTAATTAGTTTTGAAATTTTTTTCAACGTCTCTTTAATATTTTCAGACTGTTCTTTATCAAAATCTTCTAGCACATATCTTGATACTAATTCTTTCTCTAAAGGTCTGCCTATGCCAACTCTCAATTTTAAATAGACATTAGGGATCATACAATTTATTGATCTCAGGCCATTGTGGCCCGCCGCACCATTTCCGCTACCTAACCTTACCTTCCCCACTGGAAGATCTAACTCATCATGTATAACTATAATTTTTTGGTAATCTATTTTAAAGAAATGTGCAAATGCCGACACAGACTTACCTGAATCGTTCATAAATGTCATTGGCTTTATAGCCATGACCTTGTGCTCGCCAATAACGCCTTTATAAAATATGGATTTAAATTTTTCACTTTCTTCCTTAAGACCGTATTGTTCTATGATGGAATCAATCGCCATAAAACCAACGTTATGTCTATTATGAAGGTATTTTTTACCTGGATTGCCAAGCCCTACGAGTAAATACATAAATATATGTATTATGATTGCTGATTATTTTTTGTCTGCCTTAGCATCTTTTTTGTCTGCCTTAGCATCTGGAGCTTTTTCTGCAGTAGCAGTAGTGTCTTCTACAACAAGAGCTCTTTTACCAGTAACTTTCAAAACAGTCTGCTTTAAATCTTTATCGCATAGTCTTACACCAGAAGGAATAATAACGTCCTGTAAACGCACAGGAACACCCATCTTAACATTAGCAACATCAATTGCTATTGATTCAGGAATGCTATCTTTCTTAACTACACACTTTAAAAAACGCTTTGCCATATTCACAACGCCGCCTCTTTTAATTTCAACTGATCTATCTCTTCCAATAACATTAATAGGAACATTGATTGTAACTTCATCAACGTTATCTATAGAAATGAAATCAGCATGCTCAATTTCGTCAGTAACAGGATGTAGGCTCACTTGTTTAGGTAAAACTTTATAATGCTTTCCATTTACATCAATATCTACAACGCTAGTCATAACATTGAATCTGTTATAAATCCTTCCCATATCTTTACTAGACAACGTGATGGAAATACCTTCCTTACCTTGGCTGTAAATTATACCAGGAACATTACCTGACCTTCTGATAGCACGAGCTGCGCCAGTACCAATTTTATCTCTAACATCTGCTTTTATTGACAAATTACCCATAATAGATCTATCCTGCTGGATTAATAAGAATTATTTTGTATCGGCATAATACATAAAAAATATTAGTAAGTCAAAAAAACTTTACATTTTTTTAAAAAATCTCAGGCAACAAATGGAAAACATAAGAATTGTTATAAACTCAGAAGATTTAGGTATGCGCCTTGATAGGTTTCTAAAAGAGAAACAAAACATGCCATTTTCTCTAGTACAGAAACTTATTAGAAAAAAAGATATCAAAATAAATGATGCTTCTACGCGCCATAATTATCACTTACAAAACAAGGATATCATTTCGATAAAAGGACATCTTCCAGATAATAATACGATAAAAAAACAACCAGAAGATCAACTATACTTTGGTCTTTTAGATACGATAATAAAAGAAGTCATATTCCAAGATGGCTACATAATAGCAATAAACAAACCATATGATGTCGCTGTACAAGGTGGTAGCAAAATTCAAATCAGCATTAATGACGTACTGAAAGATTTAAAATACAACTTTAAAGAAGCACCAAGATTAGTACATAGACTAGACAGACATACGTCTGGCATCTTGTTATTAGCAAGAACTAAAGAAATTGCTCAGATATTAACTCAACTATTCAAAGAGCAAAAGATACAAAAGAAATATATAGCATTGGTTCGAGGTATTCCTACTCAAAAATCAGGCACTCTAAAAATGATTATCCAGAAAACTATAGTTGGGGATAAAGAGAAAATGTCTGAATCTCTTGAAGGCAAAGAATCAATAACAAAATTTAAAGTCATAAAAAATATATCAAAAGATATTTCATTAGTGGAATTCGAACCTATTACAGGTAGAACTCATCAAATCAGAATACATGCTGCAGAGCTACTGAATTGTCCTATTTTAGGAGACAAAAAATATGGAGGAGAAAACTCAATAATAAAGAGTTTAACACACAGAAGCAAACTTCATCTTTCCTCGCAAGAAGTGAAAATTGATGATGTAAAAGGACGACGTTATAACATAACCTGCCCTATGCCAACGCATATGTCAAAAACTATAGAAGAACTAGAGAAAAACTTCTAAAGTTAATGTTACACATCAACATTTTTAGCTTCATCCGCATGAGCTTGTATGAACTCTTTTCTTGGCTCGACAACGCTGCCCATAAGAGTAGAAAAAATCTCCTCTGTCTTATCGCAGTCTTCTATCGTAACCTGAGATAATGATCGATTTTCAGGATTTAAAGTAGTATCCCATAATTGATCAGCATTCATTTCACCAAGACCCTTAAATCTCTGTAGACTAATACCTTTTTTACTTAGCTCGAATAGAGTATTATAAAATTCTATTGGAGTTCTGCAATCAAAGTATTTTGCATCACTTTTAAAAGCAATCCTACATCCACCTTCAGCAAAATACGAAGAGACTTCTTTTCCGATATTTATTAATCTCTTGAAGTCAGGCTGTTGCAAGAATATTTCATCAAAGATATAAATTTCATCTATACCACGAATCACTCTTTTTAATTGAGTTCTGCCTTCACCTAAATTTGAATAAGACCATTGGACGTTAAAAGGATCCTCTTCAGAATCTTTAAGTCTAATAACGACATTATCTAAAGTATTTGCATATTGAGCATCGGACTGCTTCAAAGCATAGAAGCCCTCCAAAGATAACGCCTCTAATATATTCATAGGAAGCCTCTTAGCCATACTAAGCACTGTATCTTTGTATTTGATTATATTCTCTAGAAATACCTTCAAATCTATATCAAAATGTTTACCAGACTTAGAAGTAATTTTGATGTCTTCTAATATCCCAGAAAACAAATACTCATGCAACTCCCTCTCTCCCTTTATGTAAACGTCCTTGTTTCCTCGTTTTACTTTATATAAAGGAGGCTGAGCTATATATAGGAATCCTCTTTCTATGATCTCTCTCATTTGTCTATAAAAGAAGGTAAGCAATAAAGCTCGTATATGAGATCCATCAACGTCGGCGTCCGTCATTATGATTATTTTGTGGTATCTGATTTTATCGATATTAAAATCTTCCTTACCTATACCAGCACCAAGAGCTGTTATTAATGTACCAATTTGTTCTGAAGCAAGCATTTTATCAAAACGCGCTCTTTCCACATTCAAAATCTTTCCACGCAGAGGTAGAATAGCTTGGAAAAATCTACTACGACCTTGTTTAGCAGAACCGCCCGCACTGTCCCCCTCAACTATAAAAATCTCAGACTTTGCAGGATCTTTTTCTTGGCAATCAGCCAACTTTCCGGGAAGGTTTGATATATCTAAAGCGCCTTTTCTACGAGTTAGCTCCCTTGCTTTCCTTGCTGCTTCACGCGCGTAAGCTGCTTCAGTAATTTTTGATATAATATTTTTTGCATCAGCTGGATTTTCCTCAAACCACTGATCCAACTTATCAGATACTATACCTTCTACTACTGGCCTTACTTCCGAACTCACTAACTTATCTTTTGTTTGCGAGGAGAATTTAGGATCAGGAACTTTTATAGATAGTACACAACTTAAACCTTCTCTTGAGTCCTCTCCTGTAAAATTAAGCTTCTGTTTCTTATTCGCAGGAAGCTTCTCTATATACTTATTAATTGTACGAGTTAAAGCTGCTTTAAAGGCGATAAGGTGCGTTCCACCATCACGCTGTCTAATATTATTAGTAAAACATAAAATATTCTCATGGTAACTATCGTTCCATTGCATAGCAATTTCAACACCGATATCATCTTTGTTAGTATTGATCACTATTGGAGGATGTAAAGCTACCTTTGTTCTATCTACGTATTTTACAAATTCTTCTATACCACCTTCATAATGCAAAATAACTTCCGTTACTTTATCAGTTCTATGATCTTGAAGGTTAATGAACACGCCAGAATTCAAAAATGCCAATTCTTTAAATCTGTGCTCTAAAGTTTCAAAAACAAATTCGATTGTACTAAATGTTTTATCGGATGGATAAAAAGTAACTTTAGTACCAGTTTTATCGCCAACATCGCCTCTTACTTCCAATGGAGCAATTGCATCACCGTGCGCAAACTTCATAAAATGTTCCTTGCCATTACGCCAAATGGTGAGCTCTAACCATTCAGACAAAGCATTTACAACAGAAACACCAACACCATGCAATCCACCAGAAACTTTATAAGAATTTTGATCAAATTTACCACCTGCATGCAACTGAGTCATAATTACTTCAGCAGCGGACTTACCCTCTTCATGCATATCAACAGGAATACCACGGCCATTATCTTCAACAGATACGGATCCATTAGCATTTAATATAACTCTTATTTTATTACAGTGACCAGCAAGAGATTCATCGATAGCATTATCCATAACCTCATAGACCATATGATGAAGACCAGACCCATCATCTGTATCACCTATATACATCCCAGGTCTTTTTCTTACAGCCTCAAGACCTTTTAATACTTTAATAGAGTCAGCGCCATAACTCTCTACCTTCTTTTCTTCTTCTCGCTTCTTTTCTTCTGCCATAATTTCACTCATTATCACAAACCATTAATTTGCTTTCTTCTAATTTTAAAAACTCAGCTTTGTTCCTCAAGAAAGAGAAGTTCTCCATAAAAGTCGAAGTTACAAAAACCTGAGCGTTAATATCGCTCACAATCTCAAAGAATATATATTGAGATTTGATATCCAAATGCGCTACTGCATCATCAAGCAATACGATAGGCAATCTGTTCCTATATTTTATCTGAGCCATGATTTCAGTCAAGAATATGGACATCAAGAGAAATTTCTGTTCTCCAGTTGAACACATCTCAGCACTGATCTCGCCATTGCCTTTCCATACTAGCATATCAGATCGATGAATGCCAGCATTAGTACGCTTTGATAATAAATCAATTTCTCTATTGTTTTTTAATATCTTACAAAAATTTTCTTCTATTTGAATAGATGGCATATTATGCACCGCTTCCTCAACGAATCCACTCATTTTTAAAGAAAATCTTGGCAAATTATATTTCATAGAACAAGAGGCCTCCCCAAGCATCTCAACGAATTGGACTCTAGCCGTAGCGATTATCACTCCAGTTTCTGCAATATTCTTTTCTATAATAGACATCCAATCTTCATCGTATTTTCCATTTTTTAACAGGTTACTTCTCTCTTTTATATGATACTCATAAGAAGTAATGTTTTTGATATGGCTATGATCAAAATTAGAAACCATTCTGTCTAAGAATTTTCTTCTAATAGAAGAGGCGTCTATAAAAATATGACCCATTTGTGGCACAAGCCAACTTATACTAAGAAGCTTTGATAACTCAGACTGATTGGTATTGCTATCATCAATATTAATTACTCTCTTGGCAGAATCCAATTCAGCTGTAGAGTTAGTAATGACCCTAGATTGACCGTGCCTTCCTTTGACATCAGCGACAATACTCCATGTGGAAGCTGGATTACTTAATGAATTCATATCAGCAATTTTTGCCCCACGAAGCCCTTTTCCGGCTGCCAGCAAGGAAATCGCCTCTAAAATATTCGTTTTACCAACGCCATTATGACCGGTGATAACTGTAAAATCTTTTCTTGGGGAAAAATCAAAATAGCTGTAATTTCTAAAGTTTCTTAAAATTAACCGATCAACTTTAGATTTTATAATCTCAGAGGAAAACATACCCCTCACTATACCCTCATTGGCATAATAATGTATTGAAACTTTGTATTTGAAATGTCTGATATAACAGCCGGAGAAAAATTATCTTTAAATTTGAAGACCATCTTATCTCCCTTTATGACTGACATTACATCACTTAAGTATCTAGCATTGAATCCAATATCAAACTTATGATCGCAATTACTTTTCACATCTAAAACTTCGATAGCAAAACTACCGTCATCGTTTTTAGAGCTTATACTGAATTTATCGCCATTGATTTCGAATTTTACTCCTTTAAATTTTTCGTTGGTAATCGTAGACACCCTATCTACAGCTTTGGAAAAATCCTTAGAAAACAACTCAACCACTACTTGATTATCTTCTGGCATTAAATTCTGATAGTCAGGAAACTTTGCTCCAATTAACTTCGACACAAAGACGAAGTTATTATTATTAAACTTTATCTTATTTTCAGAAACACTAACGTCAATATTTCCTTCTAAAGAATCTATAATCTTCTTAACCTCAATAATAGATTTTTTAGGAATAATAACGCCTTCAAACTCTTTTCCATTTAAAGGCTCAAAACCATCTGAACAACATAACCTATGCCCATCTGTAGAAACCATTCTTAAAGATCCATTATTACAGTGCATATAAACACCGTTCAAATTATATCTAGTTTCTTCTGCTGAAATAGCAAATTTACATTCATCTATTAATTTTTGTAGCTCTTTTGAACCGACTGAAAAAGTTTGATTATACTGCTCGTCATCTAATTTAGGAAAATCTTTGGCTGCAAGCACAGAAAGAGAGAAGCTACAATTTTTAGATAGAATATTAATCTTACCCTTTTCTCCGCTAAAAGAAATTTGCACGTCCAAACCATCTTCAAGTTTTCGCACAATATCGTAAAGCATGTGAGCATCTACAGTAATCGCGCCCTCTTCTCTTACGCTAGCCGCAATGGTTTCAGAAACTATTATATCCATATCAGTAGCTGTAATTTTGATTTTATCTGAATGAGCTTCTATAAGAACATTAGATAATATCGGCAATATGTTACGTTTCTCTACGACAGATTGCACATGAGACAAAGCAAGAGCGAGACTTGTTTTACTCACAGAAATACTGAATCTACTTGATGATTCAACATTGTTTATTTTATCTTCAACTTTATCTAACATTCCAATACCTTTGTTAATAGCCTCACGTCTTCTGAAAATTCTTTATCACTTTGTAATAGTAACTCTACCTTTTTTATAGCATGCATCACAGTCGTATGATCCTTACCGCCAAACTTCTTACCTATCTCAGCTAAGCTGTGCACTGTAAGAGTTTTTGATAAATACATCGCAATTTGCCTTGGTCTTGCTATATTTCTTGATCTTTTTGATGAATACATATCTGAAACTTTCAAATTATGTCTTTCAGCAACCTTTTTCTGCACTTCTTCTATCGTAACATTCTTCTCATTTGATCTTAGTAAATCTCTAAGAATGTCTTGTGTATTACCCAGAGTAACTTCCTGCTTTGTTAAATTCGTATGAGCTATTACTTTATTTAAAGCACCTTCTAATTCTCGAACATTGGATGTTATTTTTGCAGCGAGAAACTCTAAAACTTGATTAGGGACAGAAACCTGCATTTTTTCTACTTTAGACTGAAGTATACCAAGTCTTAATTCATATGTGGTATTATGAATATCTGCCACCAAACCCCATCCTAAACGCGATTTAATCCTCTCTTCCATATTCTGCAAATCAGAAGGAGATCTATCGCCTGATATTACAACTTGTCTGTTGTTATCGATCAAAGTATTTAGGGTGTGGAAAAATTCTTCTTGTGTACTATCTTTTCCACAAATGAATTGTATGTCATCGACCATTAAAACATCAGCCGATCTGTACTTCTCTTTAAATTGCATAATCTCGTTAGTACGCAAAGCCTTAATGAACTGGTACATGAATTTCTCAGCAGAAATATACACTACCTTCCTTGAAGGATTAGTTTCTTGAATATGCCAAGCAATTGCATGCATCAAATGCGTCTTACCAAGACCCACCCCACCATAAAGAAAAAGAGGATTAGAGCCTGGCTGAACTTTTTTAGATTCAGATACAGCGCGCGCAGCTGCATAAGCAAATTCATTAGATGGCCCTGCAACAAAATTATCGAACACAAATCTTCTGTCTAAAGAAAGTTGTAAAAACTCACTTTGATCATCATCTTGTTGAATAGGCTTTAGTTTGTTTTGCGCGTTAGGCTCAACAGCGTTATTAGCGGATTTTGATTTACTAATTATAATATTGATCTTTTTGATGTAATTATTATGCTTTTGCCATGCTTTGATAATTTTCTTCTCAAAGTGAGTGAATACCCAATCTCTGATAAATCTAGTCGGGACAGTAAAATTCACAGTAGCATTAGTACAGCCTTTGCATTCTAATTTGCTAATCCAACTTTTATATGTATCTTCTCCAAATTCACGTCTTAGGTCATCTTTTACAAGGGGCCACACGATCTGCCCGTCATTAACAGCTGGAGGATCAAGAACTACATCGTCTGTTAATACAGTAGTCATTTTATATAACCTTATATGCTAAATTTGACATTTTCCATCCATCATTCCCTGTTTTCCCTTCAAAGCCATCTTGAACGTTAATACAAGACTTATACCCTGCCGCACATGCATACTTAGCAGCTTCAGCAGATCTACCTCCAGAGCGACAGATGAATACTAGCACATTATCTTTGCTTGGTACATTGCGTTGTAATTCTTGCAGAAAGTCAAGATTTATAGGGCTTTTAAAATCTTTAATCCACGGAATAAATACAACTTTTTTATTAATAGACGAAAGATCTGGCACCCCAATAGAGTTCCATTCATGTTCAGTTCTGACATCCACTAAATGAGAATTAGGGTCCTGAGCCAATAACTCCCAAGCATGTGAAGATATTAAATCTTTAATAGAAGACTCCATAAGTCAAACTCAGTTTTTTGTAAATTTTATAAAAAGCGTTATGTACATTCAAAAACAATGCACCTGTAAGGATGTATCATAAACCCTATCTAGTAAACATTTTTTTCTACTTTTTTACAGATTTTCCGAAACAGCTTTTCTTGAATTTTATAGATATTTCTGTTATAACGCAAGCTACATCTGAAGCATTATATCCCAATGATTGATATTTTAAGAAAAAAACTACTCTACCGCAGCGCCCATAGAGGGTGCAAAGAAATGGATTTACTCCTGTCTGGCTTTGTAAAAGAAAATTTAAAGGATCTTAATTTTGACGAAACCATAGAGTTAGAATCACTTTTAAGTGAGAATGAGCTTGAAATCAAAAAATGGATTGTAGAAAGAGTAAGTATCCCTCTAAAATATGAAAACATAATAAATAAAATAAATATTTTTAATCAGGAGCGCATCCTTGATAGATAAAAAATTACTTGAATCAAAGAATTTCACAATTGGAAATGTTATAGAGGGTACACACTCTTATGTAATAAACAAAATTGCTAAATCCACAGATAAGGATCTAATATTCATTACAAGCAACACTAATAGAGCCAGAAAGCTTCACGAAGAAATAGCTTTTTTAAATCCAAGCGCAAAATTATTTCCAGGATGGGATGCAACACCATATGATTTAGTATCTCCGTCAAAGGTAGTATTGGAAGAAAGAATACAAACTTTATCGGAGCTAGCTAATAGTTCTAAGCAGAATATACTTATACTATCGCTAGATGCCTTCATACAAAAGACCATTTCAAAAGAGATCCTAGCTCGCCATACAATAAAAATAAAAAAGAAAAGCACTATAAACAGAGAAAAGTTAATAGAATTTCTTATAGATAATAATTACACAAGAGTATCAGCTACCAACGAACCTGGAGAATTTGCGGTACGCGGAAGCATAATAGATATATATGCAAACGGCGAAAAAAATGGATATAGACTTGATTTCTTTGACAATCAAATTGACTATATAAAGATATTTGATCCAATCACTCAAATAAGCTTAGAAGCAGTAGATACAATAGAAATCATTCCTTCAAGTGAACTGATATTATCGGATCAATACCTAAATAACTTCAAAGGCTCACTGCTGAATATTGCAGGATCAAAAATATCTGAACTAGATATAATAGAAAGCCTATCTGAAGGGATCAAGCCAAATGCTATAGAACAATGGTTGCCATTATTTTATGAAACATCTGAGGTAATTTCTTATCTGAAAGATCCAATTATAATTACAGATAGATTTTTAACAGACGAAGAAAATATATTATTTGAAAAGATACACAACCTATATAACAGCAGGCTTGAACATACTAAATTAAGAAAATCAATTCTACCACCTGAATATCTATGGATTTCAAAAGATCAGTATACTAATACATTAAAACAAAACAATACGATCAAACTAGAGCTATCTAGCTCAAAAATGTATCAAATAAATTTACCAACTACGAGCATAGATAATTTTAAGATTTTAGAACAACAACAAAAAACTGATAAAATCGAGATTCTAAAAAATCACATTGAAAAATCTTATAAAGATAAAAGAAACGTCATCATATCTTCAATCAGCCATGGGTCTAGGGATAGAATAGCTAGAATCCTTCACGATCACAACATAAACTACATTATGACAGAGGCGCTGCCAGAAAAATTCCACGCGCATGTGCATTTGATGATATCTCCGATTGAGAATGGTTATAGATGCCATGAGTATGTATTCGTCACCGAACAAAATATTTTTGGACAAACAGTACAAAACATTAGCAAAAAAAAGACCGCTACAGAAAAACATTTTAATGAGTTGTCATCTTTAGCACTTGGAGAATTAGTAGTACACAACGAATATGGAGTGGCAAGATTCCATGGCCTGGAAACAGTGCACCTCTCAGAAACAAGACATGATTGTATAAAGCTAGAATATGCATCCGAAAACAAGCTATTTATACCAGTAGAAAACATTAATCTAATTACCAAATATGGATCCGCAGATTCCAACACACACCTAGATAGCCTAGGAAGCGGCTCATGGACTGTAAAGAAAGCAAGAGCAAAAGAAAAAATAAAAGAATCTGCACAATACCTAATGAAGATAGCGGCTCAAAGGCAATTAAAAACAGCAGAAATACTTGAGATAAGCCCTGGATTATACGAAGAGTTCTGCACTACTTTCCCATATGTAGAAACAGAAGACCAGGAAAATGCTATAGCGGAAATAAAAGCAGATTTCTCAAGTGGCAAGTCTATGGACAGATTAATATGTGGTGATACTGGATTTGGAAAAACCGAAGTAGCTCTAAGGGCTGCCTTCATCGCTATAAAAGCAGGAAAACAAGTAGCTTTAATATGCCCTACCACGCTTCTTGCCAAGCAACATTTTAAATCATTCAAATCGAGACTAGAGAAATTCGGGATACGTGTAGCCCAATTATCGAGATTAGTATCAGCAAAAGACTCTAGAGATACAATTGAGAAAATAAATGCAGGAAGTATAGATTTAGTAGTTGGAACGCATGCACTACTTAATGATAAAATTAAATTTTATAATATTGGTTTGTTAATCATAGATGAAGAACAGCATTTTGGTGTTGCACAAAAAGAAAAACTAAAGCAACTCAAAGAAAACATACATATTCTTACACTTTCCGCAACGCCAATACCAAGGACATTGCAAATGTCTCTAACTGGAATAAAGGACCTTAGCTTAATTTCAACGCCTCCCATCAATAGGATCTCAACAAAAACAACAATAATAAGATTCGACGAACTGATAATAAGAGAAGCGTTGATGCAGGAACACCAAAGAAATGGTCAAAGTTTCTATATATGCCCAAGAATAAGCGACCTAGAAGAAGTAGAAAGGATACTTACTAGATCCGTGCCTTCACTAAAATTTCAAAGAGTGCACGGAAGAATGAATCCGTCTGAAATAGATAAAATCATGAATAGCTTTTGTGATGGGGAATTCGATATTTTATTATGCACATCTATTATAGAATCTGGAATAGACATACCGACAGCCAATACCCTGATTGTCTATAAGTCAGACCAGTTTGGACTAAGCCAAATGTATCAAATCAAAGGAAGAATTGGCAGAAGTAACATACAAGCCTATGCGTATTTTACATTCGCAAGCAACAAAGCAATCAAAGAAACGACTTTAAATAAATTAGAGATCTTACAAAAAGCCACTCATTTGGGTGCAGGGTTCTCCATCTCTTCTTATGATATGGATATGAGAGGATACGGAAACTTAGTTGGAGAGGCACAATCTGGGCATATAAAAGAAATCGGAGTAGAACTTTATCAGAATATTCTTCAAGAAGAAATTCTAGCACTAAAGACAGATAGCAACCAAAAACCAGCTGAAGCTCAATTCACTCCACAAATAAACTTAGGAATTCCGGTATATATACCAGAAGAGTATATAACCGATTTCGATCTAAGACTTGGCTTATATAGAAAGTTAAGCGAGATAAAAACAGAAGATGGAGTGGAGTCTTTTGCCGCTGAAATGGTTGATAGGTTTGGTAACATTCCAAAAGAATTTGAAAATTTATTTACAGTAATAAAATTAAAAAATATTTGCTACAAATGCAAAATTTCAAAATTAGATTCTAATAAGAATGGCTTAGCTATAACATTCTTAGATGAAAACGAGAAACAATCTGAGAAGATATTAAAGTTTGTGTTGAATCATAAAGATAAAATCAAAATCAAACCAGATAATAAAATTGTAGTAGAAAAGCATCTAAGCGACATTGAAAGAAATATTTATGTGGAAAACTTTATAAAAGCATTGAGCCAGCAGCTATTATAGAATACTTGCCTCTTCTGAAAAGACACTTAAACTATGATACTAGATCCTGGATCAAGTCCAGGATGACAAGCTGGGTTAGCGGGGATAACAAGAAAAAATGATGTCATTCCCGTGAAAACGAGAATCTAAAGCAATTTAATTCTCTCATTATCATGGGTTAGATCCCCAATCAAGTTGAGTATGACAATAGGGTCACTTGGGGTGACAGTAGAGACAGCTTGGGATAATAGCTGAAGTTAAATCTCAGAATGAGTAGAAAAATAAAAAAGGCAGCTGGATTGCTCTAAGCTGCCTTAAATATTTTTGAAGCTCTATATTACTAGAAGTTCAATTTTGTACCAAGAATAAACACAGTACCATTTGTTTTTAATTCAGTAGCTAAAGCAGTAGAAGCTGCATTATCAGGAGTTGCAACTGTACCACGGTAATTCTTTTGCTTCAAGCTGTAGTATGTAGCTTCTGCATAAGGCATAATACCTGCAGCAAGAGCATATTCAGCACCTAAAGATGCAAGATGTGTCCTGTTGTGGTTTTTATGACCATGCATAAATGTTAAACTTGTGCGCAATTTATCAAAGTCGTAACCCACACCAGCAGTAACGTAGTGTTCACTCTTTGTATTAGTTGCTGTTTTCAAGTAATGACTTTTACCTAAAGAACCATAAGATAGAGCTGCGCTAAGGTCTTTATGCTTTAACATACCACCAACATCAAAACCTTTTTGGTTATGCACTTTTACTCTAGCATCAGCATTATTGATATCACTTGATTTTCCATGTAGACCAACTACAGAGAAAGAACCCATAACATCATTTGCAACTTTACCATCCCATGACAAACCTGCAGTAAAGATGTTTTTAGCTTTACCAGAAAAGTTAGCAGCAGTAGAATGAGGCGTAGTATTAGGCAAAGAGTTAGCATTACCTTTGTTTTCTACGTCAGGAATATAAGAAACACCAAACTGGAAGCCGTTCATTTTTGGAGTATAGTAAGTGATTTTACGAGCTTTCTCTGTGTATTTTGTATCAGCTAAAGAAAGATCTAACTCATCATCACCGATATTCCAAGGATTTAAAGCTAATTCATCTAAATCAGCACCAGTTGCTCCAACACCGAATACAGAGTCAGTCAAAGTTTCAGTCCATTTACCAGAAATACCACCAGTTGCAACAGCTAAATTATCAGCACCAATTCTCATTGCTGATGCCGAACCATTGTTACTACCGAATTCCATACGACCCATGTCAGCATGTTGTAACCACAACCAGCTTCTGTCCATACCATTTTTAGGATTTTTTGTACCAACAGCGTGTGTTGTCAAACCTAAATGAGCACCGTATTCCAAACCTTTAGCTGTTGTGTTTTTTGCTTCTAAATACACTTGAGCGTCAGTTGCGAAACCTACGTCCTGGTTATTTGTTGTTACAGAGTCTTGCTCTTTATTAGCTTTTCTTGTAACAGCATGCGCGTCAAACATACCACCGATTTTTACGCTCATGTCCATAACTGGAGCAGGACCATCAGCTAATGCACTTCCAGCAAGCAAACTAATTAAAGCTGTTGTTGCAAGTAATTTTTGTTTTATCATAACCTTACCTTAATATTAATTAAAAAAAACACTGGCTTCCAAGAAGCCCGAACTATCATCGACACCGAATGCCAATGCTTTGTTGAAATCATTATACGTATATACTCGCTTCATAAACAAGGATAAACCAACTATTGGAAAGATTAGCGAAGAAAAAACAAGAGATTTTGTGACAGAAAAAACACAAAGAAAAATTGCAAATATTGCAAAGTCCCTTATGTAGACTGGGTTACGTCCTGTAGCAACTACTTTACTAACTTGTCCAAGTTTCCAGAATTATTAAAATCTATTAAATCATCGCACCCACCGATATGTTTATCACCGATAAAAATCTGTGGGACCGTTTTACTGCCATTTGACTTTTTAGACAAACTTGCTCTCTTTTCTGGATCATTACCAACGTTAACTTCTTTATAGACAAGCCCCTTAGACTCTAATAAAGCTTTTGCTCTAACGCAATAAGGACATCCTTCCTTTGTATAAATAGTAATATTTTGCATAACTTTTTATTAATTTTTCGTGTATACTCACGCCTACGTATAATAGGATATTATTTCTTATGGCTAAAAGTCAAGTGTTCAAAATCAACTCACCATACCAACCCTCTGGAGACCAACCAAAGGCTATAGAAAAAATATTAGACGGCATTAGTAAAAATAAAAAAAATCAAGTTCTTTTAGGCGTCACTGGCTCAGGAAAAACCTTTACTATGGCTAAAGTTATAGAGCAGAGCAAAAAACCTGCGCTAATTCTTGCTCCAAATAAAACCCTTGCTGCTCAACTTTACTTGGAAATGCGCGAATTATTTCCTAATAACCACGTAGAGTACTTTGTCTCTTACTATGATTACTATCAGCCAGAAGCATATGTAGCAAAGAGAGACCTATACATAGAAAAGGACGCGTCTATTAATGATCAAATTAATATCATGAGACACTCAGCTACAAGATCTTTATTCGAAGAAGACGACGTTATTATAATAGCATCTGTTTCATGCATTTATGGATTAGGATCTCCAGATACATACTCTTCCATCACAACTAAGCTGAATTTACATCTCAAGAAAGATAGAAATGACCTCGCAAAAGAATTAATTAACCTACAATATACTAGAAACGATATAGAGCTCTCACAAGGAAATTTTAGAATTAGGGGAGATGTTCTAGATCTATCCCCTCCTCATATGCAAAATATAGGCTGGCGCATAGAGTTTTTTGGAGACATCATAGATTCTATCTCAGAATTCGATATGTTAACAGGAAAGAAAATTCGAAAAATGGATAAAGTCTCTATATACGCGAATAGCCATTACATCTCATCAAAAGAAACTATATCAGCTGCAATAGAAAGAATTAAAACCGATCTAAAAATACGACTTGAGGAACTATACAGCAATAATAAACTAGTTGAAGCTCAGAGGCTGAGAGAAAGGACAGAGCTGGACCTCGAAATGATGGTTGAGACCAACACTTGTAAAGGCATAGAGAATTATTCCAGATACCTTACAGGAAGAAGCCCGGGAGAAGCCCCCCCAACGTTGTTTGAATATCTCCCAAAAGATGCTTTATTATTTATAGACGAAAGCCACATTACAGTACCACAGATTCATGCGATGTATAATGGAGACAAGGCAAGGAAAATTCCACTGGTCGAGTACGGTTTTAGACTTCCGGCCGCGCTAGACAATAGACCTTTAAAGTTCGAAGAGTGGGATCAAATCAGACCACAAACTATTTTTGTTTCAGCCACCCCATCTAAATACGAGCTTGATTTAGTGGGCAATAACTATGTAGAGCAAATAATTAGACCCACCGGTCTTGTGGACCCAGAGTGTGAAGTAAGACCCTCAACGAACCAAATAGATGATTTAATAAATGAAATTCAAAAGAGAATTACTAAGAAACAAAGAACCCTAGTTACAACCCTGACAAAAAAAATGGCAGAAAAATTAACCGATTTCCTAATGGAATCAGGAATCAAAGTATCCTATCTACACTCCGAAGTAAATGCCCTTGAAAGAATGGAAATTATAAACGACCTAAGACGCGGAGATATTGATGTGATAGTGGGAATAAATTTACTAAGGGAAGGCTTAGATATACCGGAATGCTCATTAGTTGCTATTTTAGATGCAGATAAAGAAGGTTTTTTGAGATCAGAAACTTCTTTGATTCAGACAATAGGAAGAGCAGCAAGACATCTAGAAGGCAGAGTAATCCTTTATGCGGATACCATGACAAAATCTATTACACGCGCATTATCTGAGACTGAAAGAAGAAGAAATATACAAATAGCGCATAATATCAAAAATAATATAACACCAGAATCAATACAAAAAAAACTGCACTCCCCTCTTTACAAAAACGAGAATACGGATCCAGATCTCCAAGAAAATTTTGCAATGAATGAATCAGACGAAGAAGACAAAGAGTCATATATTGCATTATTAAAATCTCAAATGCTTAATGCAGCTGAAAATTTAGACTTTGAGAAAGCAGCAAAGATTCGAGATAAGATAGCTAAAATTGAAAATATATTGTAAATGAATCCATTTTTGATTATTTAAGTAAAATTCAAGAAGACAAATTACTTACACGCAGCCGTAGCTCAGCTGGATAGAGCACAAGATTCCTAATCTTGGGGTCGCAGGTTCGAGTCCTGCCGGTTGCACCACATACTTAGAAATCATTAAAAAATTAGCGCCAGTCGCAAAGATGTAACATGGGCCCAACTAATACTTCAAGCCCATATTACTATATTATCAACAACTATTATTTTGTTTCTTCTAAAGTATCCTCAATCCATTTTCTATGTTTTTTTTCATCAGCATATGCTCTAGTTAAAATGTCCTGAATTTTTTTATCAAGATCATCCCTATTAGTCATTCTGTCATACGCAGTATTGGTATCCTCTTCATTGCTTTTCATAGCATGTAAAATAGAACGATCCCCTATCAATCCCCCTAAAACCGTTTTACCTTTTGTTAACCATTGCTTAGCATCAGGGTCTTTAGGTGGAATAACATCTTCCTGGATTAGAAAATTGCTCAGCTCTTGAATATGCCTTAAATGATCACTTTTAAATTCTTCTAATTTAGATATAAAAGTTTGATTTCTTAAGCGCTCAATTGCTGCCTTATAGGCTTCTACAGCATCGTATTCTAATTTTACTAAGTCAGTAAGAGCGTCTATTAAAAGATTTTGCGTTCCTGTAAGTGTAACCATAATAACCTCTGTAATTAATTTAGTTTTTAACCGTACTAATTAAATGCACTATTGGCACAATTTGGAAGCTACTCCTATGCAAATGTGAAGTCAATGATATTATTAAACTTGGAGGACAAGCATGAAATTATAAGTAAGCGCGGTATAACTTTAAATAAAATTAAGAAGTCGAATAAAAAAGATAAAGATTTATATGCAGCCGTAGTTTAGCCGGATAGAGCATAAGATTCCTAATCTTGGGACCGCAGTTCGAGCCCTACCGGTTGCACCATACTGTCTTAAATATTTTAACAAAACTTAGATTATGACCAGGTTATCTTACTTTAGTATTACATAACTCAACATCCGGACAATCTTTTTTTAAATGTTTTTAGTTAAACACATCAAGATCAAGATTTTCATATCCTCCTGGGGTCCAACAACCAAATGTTTTACCAGCTAGAAATAAACCGAGAGTACCCATGACTATTCCCCCTATTCCCGAAATTAAACCTATGCCCCATCCAGGAAAAGAATCTTCATTAGAACTAGGATAATTCTCATTATAGAAGTCATTAAGATTAATATCGACCCAAAGGTCATCTCCTGTGAAGCTTCTTTTAACGGATAACATATTGTTTTCAGGTTGGAAAATTAATTGGTATATGGTCAAACCCCAATAAGCACCACCTTTTGAAATAGGAGTATTCATCAAGTTTTTCATATCTTCCAGATCAAAATTATTTGATTTATTAGCTAGGTTTAATAAATTATCTCTGCGTGTAATACCCTCCCATGTTGAAGCATCGGTTGGCACAGGAATTTGATTACCCCAACTAGTATTTAAATAAAAATTAGTATAAACCAATACCTCATTTGGAGTAGGAGAATAAGATTTCATACCCAGTGATGCATTCGAGGAATACTCATATGACTGAGCATATGATTGATTTGCGGTGCTCACTATTAAAGAATAGTCCGATCTTAAGGACATCATTTGAGAATGCATATTCATTAAGGAATCAGAATTTTGCATTACTTCCAGCATATTAATCAATAATGACTCTCTATCTTGAGCTAAATAATCTCCACCTGAAGGCATACCATTATTTAATTCCATGAATAGACCTTTCATATTTGTACAACTAGGACAATAAATTTGCCCTGGCATTCCAATGATAGCAGTTGGAATCGTATCTGGATCATTAATCACAGTAATTGTTAAATTTGCTGCTATCTTACCATATATATCTGGTGGGTAATCATAGTTTCTACCTATGATCGAATAACCAGTTTCAGTTTTCATTGGGGGAATAGAGATAAAAGCACAATGTGCTAAATCACTATTACACGTAGGAAACTCACTCCTATAATTAGAATATTGCTCTGACAGAAGGTGATGTATTGTCTCCATTCCATTTAGAATATTTACATCATCTGTACTTAAATCAGATCCTTGCGCTATACCTTCAAGAAACAATTTGAATTTATATGAATATCTTGCATAAAAATCTTGAGATGCTTCAACCATTTCCTGATGTGTTATACCATGCTGAGTAAAAGCCTTCACTAAATAGTCTCTAGTACTATGTAATACATCCTTTAAGGTTGCCCCATAAGCAAAACCCTTTTCACTCATGCTGCCGCCCGTTAGAGCAATAACATTGATTCCATTATAGTTATTATATTTAATTTGAGTGTTTTGCATATAATATCCCCCCCTAATAAATTGCAAGCATTCACACAGACATGACATTATATTAAAGTTAGTGTATTACAAGATAAATTTATATTGTAAGTTCCTGGAAATTGCAGGGCCTCTAGAGTCCTCTCGATTTTCATATATTGCTTTTTCATTAAAATTCATGAAGTTACCTTATGCATTAAGTAAGACTTGAAATTCTAATGTTAGGACAAAACAAAGTCAATTACTCATAGAGCCAATAAACTTAGATTATGGCTATATCACCTATAGCATGTTTAAAGCATAAAAACGATAATACATATATAACAAAAAATTCTCAAACTATTGCTCATGACTATAACCAATTATTACTGTTATAGTCTATTATAGTTGACGTTTGTTAATTTTTGGTTAATAAACTAACGATGGCAATGCTCAGATTATTCATTGCAGAAAATAATTAATGTGACAAAATCCTACTTTGATGAGAGATAGCCCCTTGTAGTACCCCCTATTATTTTTTTACCTCTTGACAGAAAACTGTAAAGACTGTAAAAGAAACGTGGTAATTATATAATAAAATTTTAAAGGAAAACAATGGCTAATAACAGCTCTTCTAAAAAGTCTATACGTAAAACTTTGAAGCGTACAGCAATAAACAAATCAGTAGTTAGCAAACTTCGTACTACTATAAAAAGATTAGTTAGCTTTATCGAAGGTAACGACAAAAAAAATGCAGTAGATCTTTTTCCTTCCACACAATCAGAAATCATGAAGAATGTCTCTAAAGGAAATCTGAAAAAAAATACAGCCTCAAGAAAAATAAGCAAACTATCTGCAAGAATAAAGAAAATTTCGTAAAGAGATTATTTAAATTTTCTCCTTTATTGCGCTTTTACAAGATTTAAAGATCATTTCATAATAATCTAAAGAAAATTGTAATTATTTATTATTTTTTCTTGTATTTGGTTTATATTTAAACTACTACAAAACACAGTTATTTTATAAAGATCATAATGAGACAATCAAGAATACTCTTTGCATCCATATTAGGGAACACACTGGAGTATTATGAGTTCTCTATATTCGCCGTTTTTGCTATTCAAATAGGACAGACTTTCTTTCCAAACCACACTGGCGTAAATCAAATTTTACTTACATTAACTTTGTTTGGCGCCGGTTTCTTGTCAAGGCCTTTTGGTTCAGCATTATTTGGCCACATTGGCGATAAACTTGGTAGAAAAAGATCTCTAGTTATCACTATAACTGGAATGTCCATAGCAACATTTGGTATAGGCTTAATGCCAAGCTATGATAACATAGGAATAGTTGCACCTATCGCATTGCTATTACTTAGGTTATTTCAAGGATTTTTCATAGGTGGAGAAGGAGCTGGTTCTGCTGTATACGTGCTAGAGCATGAATTAAAGATTAATAGAAATGTAGTTGGTGGATTCCTTATTTCTTCAAACATATCCGGAATAATAATTGCAAGTATCGTTGGTTTAGTTATAACAAAAACAGTGGGATTAGATTCCACAAGCTGGAGATATGCATTTATAGCAGGTGGTACCGCTGGAATAATAATTAGCTATATGCGACTTACATTACCAGAATCTGTTAAATTTAATAATCTTACAAAAGAAGAAAAGCACCCTGTGCCTGTTGTAAAATTATTTACTGCATACTGGAGACAAGTATTAGTCGTCGTCTCTTTTGCAGGATTTTCAGCAGCAGTTTCGTACACTGTTAAAGGTTACCTAACTATACACTTTCAAAAGTTCATGAACATACCAGCAGATGAATCATTCTTGCTCTTAATGTTTACCACCATTATATTTGCAATACTTCCTCCAATATGGGGAATGGTTTCTAGCAAATATTCCTACAGATCTTTTATCAGAGTAACATCCATCCTAATAATCATTCTTTACGTTCCAATATTCATGTTAATTTCCATGGATAATTACGTTGCAATACTTAGTGGATTGGCAATATTAGCTATGCTCGCTTCTGCTATATGCACACCTATATACATTTATTTCTCAGATTTATTTCCTATATCGCTTAGATACTCTGGAGTAGCTGTAAGCTTCAATATCGGAATAACTTTATTCGGTGGATTCACGCCTTTCGCATCTACATATTTAGTAAACTATACTGGAAGCATCTACGCACCTGCGTTTTATATTATGGCTCTAGCAGTTTCATACATAGCTCTAGAATCCTATATGCATGGTAAGATCGAATACTTTGACTAGACTAAATCTTATAAAAACTTCTTAGATAAGTATTCCTTGTAAACTTCTACATCAAGATTGCTTTTTGTAACCTTTTTTATCAAATCGGAAGAAGAACACAAGCTACCTTGAGAGTGAATATTTTTCTTTAACCACTCCGTTATTGGTTTAAATTTTCCAACTTTAATGTTTTCGTGTACATTTTCCACATCTTTCGTCATTGCAGTAAAAAACTGAGACGCTAACATTGTGCCCATCATATAAGTAGGAAAATAACCAAATGTACCAGAGTACCAATGAATATCTTGCATACACCCTTCAGAATCAGTTTTAGGAGTAATGCCAAGATATTCTTTCATTTTTTCATTCCATGCTCCAGGCAAATCTTGAATCTTCAAATTACCACTGATAATTTCCTTTTCTAGTTCAAACCTTATAATCACATGAGCAATATAAGTAACCTCATCAGAATCCACTCTTATAAAAGTTGGCTCAACTTTATTAAGTATTTTATATAGATTATCAACAGAGTACTTATCGCCAGAAACGTTAAAAGTTTTTAAAATTTTTGGTAGTACATATTCTAGAAATTCCTTGCTTCTAGATACTTGTATCTCAAGAAATAAAGATTGGCTTTCATGTACAGACATTCCTAAATTTTTACCAACAGCTTGATTATAATATTTTATTGGTAGATTTTGTTCATATAATGCATGGCCAGTTTCATGCATTATACCCATTAAACCAGATAGAAAATCTTTCTCATCATATCTTGTTGTAATTCTTGTATCCTGAGTCCCACCACTACAAAAAGGATGAACAGAAACATCTAATCTACCTCTATCAAAATCAAAACCAACGGCATTCATGCACTCTATAGCTAAAGCTTTTTGTTTTTCTGCTGGAAATCTATCGGATCCAAAATCATTAATCTTCCAGGATTTTTGTTTTTCAACGACTTTTTGTATAAACTCAGGAAGAAATCCTTTTATATTATCTACTATTTTCTCAATTTCCGCCGTTTTTCTTCCTGGATCATACATTCCAATTAATGCATCATAATGACTGCAGTGAAAATACTCAGCTCTGCTTTTTGCAACTTCTCTGACTAGATCTACTACTTTAGAAAAATAAGGAATAATACTTTTAAAATCATTATTTTTTCGCGCCTCTCTCCACTTAGATTCACATTCCATAGAAGCCTTTGTAAGGTTTTCTAATACATCAGGATCTATAGCTAATACGTCATCTCTAGAACGTTTTATTAAGCGAATGTTTGATGATTCCCATTCATTACATTTTGATTGATCTACACTTGAAAGTAACTGCCCAAGTTTGTTAGAGGACAAAATTTTATTTGCGATCCTTCCTAAAAAGGCTATATCTTCACCACGATATTTTGAAGACGCAGTAGGCATCATTGTACTTGCATCCCAACTCAAGATTCCAATTACCCCAGACAAACTGGAAACCTTGCTGTATAGCTCTGCAATTCTTGAATACTCGTTCATTTTACCCTCTGTTTTTTTAAATCTATTATAAAAATTACTATTAAAATTATGGCTAAACCGCCCCATGTTATTGCGTAACCAAGATGCTTATTTTGTAAATTGAAAATATCAAACCCAAGATCTTGATCTCCAATCTTTAATTCATCAGGAGAATTTAAAATCAAGATATATGGAAGAGGCTTGATCCCAATATTATTTTGAATATCTTCTATATTTAGGCTAAAAACCTCTTTTTTGTCCCATCTATTATTCGGGCTTACAATATTTTGTTTATATAAATCTATAAGATATCCCTCAATAGTAATAGTGTTTTCAAAATTTCTTAGCTCTTCTTTTTCTTTGAGCCACCCCCTACTAAGTAAAATGATATTATTATCAAACGACACGGGTGTTATTACTTCAAAACCAGGAACATTATTTTTAAGACGATAATAAAAAATTGTTTTATCTTTTATCAGTTTTCCAGATAATTTAATTTTTCTATATTTTGAATCCTCCAATTGAAGAGCATTATCAAAATGAATAGCCTCTAGATTTTTATTACTCTGAATTTGGTTTATCAAAGATACTTTATAATTTGATCTTATTACCTGCCATATAGCTAGACTAACAAGCACGGTAAGCATTATCAAAAATAAGAAGATTTTTTTCATTCTTTATTCTTATCTGCCCCAAACGTATACAAATACAAATAAGAATAACCATATTACATCAACAAAGTGCCAATACCATGCAGCGAATTCAAAACCTAAGTGACCATAGCCTTTGGTAAAATGACCTTCTTTGGCACGTAACCAGCATATAAATAAAAATATGGTACCCACTAATACATGAAACCCATGGAACCCCGTAACCATGTAAAAGTTTGAAGCAAAGATTCCATCCTTCCAATTAAAGGTAGCATGATAATACTCATACCCTTGTAAGAGGCTAAATAAAAATCCTAGCAGGACTGTAATAATCAGAGCATTTTTTAAATCTTTCTGGTTATTTTCAATCAATGCGTAATGTGCCCAAGTTACAGTAGTTCCTGATAGCAACAAAATTAATGTATTTAAGAATGGAATATCCCATGGATCTAAAGTTTTTATACCCTCGGGTGGCCAAATTCCTTTTTTTATTGGCCATGTTTCCCCACCTAATATGTCTCCTGGAAAAATACTTGCGTTAAAAAACGACCAAAAGAACGCAAAGAAAAACATTACTTCAGACACTATAAATAATAGCATGCCTAAGCTAAGCCCCCTCCTTACAACGGAAGAGTGCGCATGATCTGTACGTCCTTCTTTGATTACGGTTTTCCACCAGTATCCCATAACTAATAGAACCATGGCAACTCCTATACCTAATACAAAAGTTCCAAATCTATATTCATGCATGAACATCACGGCGCCAATCGCAAGGATAAATAGCGATATTGATGCAATAAGCGGTAATGGGCTTGGGTCTACTAAATGATATTTGTGTCCTACTTTATGATTAATGCTCACTGTCTTTCTTTAATTAACTACATCCTACAAATATAAAATATTTTGCTTTTTTGTCTATACTATTCACCTAAAAATCTAAAGTAATTGACTAGCGCGCTAGTTTTTCTATAGTATACATATAAATACCGTTTGATTCGTAGAACTTCCAATCAATATTATACATAATTTACATGCATAATCACTTTAGCAAAAAATATAACATTTCAATTTTGGCATCACTATCACTAGGTTTATTACTTGGGTGCTACGATGATTCTATGTTTTATAACCTCGCTTCTTATTTTATAAAAGCATTTGTCAATCTCTTACAATTCATTAGTTTGCCAATTATATTTTTGTCACTCACTGCTGCTATTACAAAATTAGAGACGAAGGAATCTTTAAAAGAAATTTTAGGACGAACTTTAAAGTATACAATATTAACTACGCTAGTAGCGGCATTTGTAGCAATGCTTGTATATAAGTTCTTGGTAGTAAGGAATATCAGTGTAATTCATGGCGTAACTTCAACTCAGACGTTTTTAGAATCAGGAATTGCTAAATACCTACTAAACATTATACCTTCTAATATTATTAAAATTTTCTCTGAGAACAATATAATGGCTGTAGTATTTTCAGCCTTACTAATAGGAATCACCTCATTATTTTTAGATACTCAATATAAAACAAACATCCATACTATCTTTAATTCTTTCTTTGAATTATTTATGAAAATTGCTATTTTTGTATTGAGACTTATGCCATTTGTAATATGGGCTTTCATGGTAGTATTTATAAAAGACGTAAAGTCAGGTTTCGAAGTAGAAAGTTTATTATACTACATAGCGGCTATAGTACTGGCAAATTTCATACAAACTTTGATTATATTACCACTATTTCTCAAAGCAAAGGGCATCTCTCCAATAAAAACTTTTAAAGGAATGATCCCAGCTTTAATCACTGCGTTCTTTTCAAAATCTTCAAGCGCAACAATGCCAACCACCATGCATTGTGTAAATGAAAATTTAAAAGTTAATAAGAAGATCTCGTCAATTACAGTACCGCTTTGCACTACCATAAATATGAATGCTTGCGCAGGATTTATCTATATAACTGTACTATTCGTTTCACAAAGCAATGGAGTTGTTTTTAGCGAATTTGATTATGTCAGCTGGATTTTCTTAGCTGTGATAGCTGCGATCGGTAATGCAGGTGTGCCTATGGGATGTTTTTTTATGGCTTCTGCTTATTTAGCTAGTATGGGAGTTTCAACTTATATGATGGGTATCATTTTACCTTTCTATACAATTTTAGACATGTTTGAAACGGCAATAAATGTTTGGTCAGATGCTTGTGTGACAAGCGTAGTTGATAAAGAAATAAAGGAAATCAAATCTATAGAAGCTCATTAGTGTGCCAATAATAAAGGTCATTAGCACATATAATAAATTCAAATTATTAAAATTCTCCAGATAATGAATTTACAGGCTCTGAATAACCGGGTGTATTATCTAAGAATTCAAGACCACCGCAAACAATAGTAGCCTGTATTGATTCCATAATTTGGCCTTCAGTATAGTAACCAAATGCACTATAATGATAAGTTAATTTTTCTAAAAACACTTCTAAAGTTGCTTCTGCGTCCTCCTCCTCTTGTTCTGTATCCTCATCATCTTGTAAGCTATTTTTTACCGCTGGTATTATTTCATATAATGCATAAAACCCTAAAGCATTGCTCTGCAACTCACTAAAAACTGCTTCCTGAGCTTCTTTTATATCTGCTAAAATCGATTCATTTAGTTCAATACAATTTGGATTAATATTAGAATTTTTGATTGATGGCATATAAACCTCTGAGGACTAATATTTTATTAAGGTTATTAATATGTTAATATGTTGCACACAAAATAGCAAGTTTATTTGTTTCAGTAATAAAAACTTGAACCCCTTACTTTTATAGATTGCTTTATTTCATCCAAAAGCATGTTACCTATAATCATATTTACTTCGGGTACTTGAAAAGTAGCATTTTAATCAACATATGATATATAATTGACTACAGCGCAGAATGAGGGAATAAAATGAATTTAGAAAAATTTACTGAAAAATCAAAATATATTATACAGGATGCCCTTACTTCAGCTACTGCAGCTGGACATCAAAAACTTATGCCAGAGCACTTACTATCTGCAATGCTTGATGATGGAGATGGCATCACTACTCAAATTCTAATTGATTGTGGAGTTGATTTATCCGAACTAGCAAAAGACCTGGAAACAGAGTTAAGTAAAATTCCAGTCGTCAGCGGCAGCGGCGCTAGTCAGCCGTTTTTATCTACTGAATCAGCTAGAGCTCTAGATTCTGCAGCGAAACTCTCCTCTTCTGCTGGTGATCAATTTGTAACGGTTGATCGTATGTTGCAAGCCCTCTCAAACGAATCTGCACCTTTAAAAAAGCATCATATTAGCGAAAATAAAATAAATGAAGCGATCAAGAAAATTAGAAAAGGTAAAAAAGCAGATACACCAAATAGTGAAAACAATTACCAAGCACTAAAAAAATACTCTAAAGACATCACAGAACTTGTCTTAAAAGGAAAAATAGATCCAGTTATCGGTCGAGACGACGAAATACGTAGAACTATACAAGTTTTATCAAGAAGAATAAAAAATAACCCAGTGCTTATAGGTGAACCTGGTGTTGGTAAGACAGCAATCGCTGAAGGATTAGGAATTAGAATTGCAAATGGAGATGTGCCAGAAAATTTAAGAGGTTCTAGAGTCATTTCATTAGACCTTGGGGCTTTAGTTGCTGGAGCAAAATTCAGAGGAGAATTCGAAGAAAGACTAAAAGCTGTGCTATCTGAAATAGAAACATCTGATGAAAATATAATACTATTTATAGATGAGCTTCATATGCTTGTAGGCGCTGGAAAAGCCGAAGGTGGAATGGATGCTTCAAACCTTCTAAAACCTGCCTTGGCACGTGGAGAATTGCACTGCGTTGGCGCAACTACACTAAACGAGTACAGGCAATATATAGAAAAAGATGCTGCTCTAGCAAGAAGGTTTCAAGCCGTTTACGTAGATGAGCCCTCAGTAGAAGATACAGTCTCTATCCTAAGAGGAATTAAAGAAAAATATGAATTACACCACGGAATAAGAATCTCTGATAGTGCAATTGTAGCAGCTGCGAAGTTATCTAAACGTTATATTACAGATAGATTTTTGCCCGATAAAGCCATTGATCTAGTTGATGAAGCTGCAAGCAGAATTAGAATGGAAGTTTTTAGTAAGCCTGAAAATATAGATGAATTAGACAGAAAAATTATTCAGCTGAAAATGGAAGAATCTGCCTTAAAAAAAGAGGACGATAAGGTCTCGAAAGAAAAACTAAAAAAGATACAATCTGATCTTGCAAATCTAGAAGAAAAATCCAGAGAACTCACAAATCTATGGAAAAAAGAAAAAGAAGGATTAGAAGAAGCTCATAAACTGAAAGAATCTCTAGATAAAGCAAAACACGATCTAGAAGTAGCACAAAGAAGTGGAGATCTAACAAAAGCAAGTAAGATAGCTTACGAAACCATACCAGATTTAAAGAAAAAGTTAGAAGAAAGCGAAGCAAAGCCTAGAACAAGCCATTTATTCAAAAACGTGGTAACAGAGGCGGACATAGCTACAGTAATCGCAAAGATCACGGGGATACCTGTAGAAAAAATGCTAGAAGGAGAAAGAGAAAAATTGCTTCATATGGAAGAAGAACTTTCAAAAACAGTTATAGGGCAAGAAGAAGCTATCACAGCTGTAAGTAATGCTATTAGAAGATCTAGAGCTGGGGTACAGAGCATAGATAGGCCTCTTGGGTCATTCCTTTTCCTTGGACCAACAGGAGTTGGTAAAACTGAATTAGCAAAAGCTTTAACTAAATCTATGTTTGATGATAAAGCATCAATGACACGAATAGATATGTCTGAATATATGGAAAAACATTCAGTATCTAGGCTAATAGGAGCGCCCCCTGGGTATGTTGGTTACGAGCAAGGTGGATTTCTTACAGAAGCAGTTAGAAGACGCTCTTATCAAGTAATATTATTTGATGAGATTGAGAAAGCGCATCCAGATGTATTTAATATATTACTTCAGATTCTTGATGAAGGATGTTTAACAGATGGACAAGGAAGAACAGTAAATTTTAGAAATACAGTTATAATTCTTACATCTAATATAGGCTCTCGTTTATTGATTGATAAAGGAGAAAAGGCTCATGATGAAGTAATGGACTTGCTAAAACAACATTTTAGGCCAGAGTTTCTTAATAGATTAGATGAAATTATCCTATTTCATAAGTTATCTGAAAAAGATCTAGAAAGAATAGTATCTGTGCAGATTTCTTATTTAGAGAGTATTTTAAAAGAAAAAAAATTAAAAATTAGCATTACAAAAGATGCGTTGTCTTTGCTTGCTACAAATGGTTTTGATCCAGAATATGGTGCACGTCCTTTGAAAAGACTTATTCAAAAGGAAATTCAGGATCAAATTGCCAAAATGATTTTATCTGGTTTGGTAAAAGATGAAGATACAATGATACTGGCAATCAAGGATAAGCATATAAGTATATCTGTGAAATAGGGTTAAAAGCATCTAAAATGATGCTTTTATACCTTCAACTATCATTTCCACAGCTATTGCGCCCAAAAGCAATGCCATGATTTTTGTAATTGTAGTAATCCCAGTTTTGCCAAGTATTTTGTAAATCATATCAGCAGCGAGCAATACAATTAGCACCAAGAATGCGCCACTAGCAATTGCAGCCACGATAGCAGTGAAGTCACCATGACCTGTAGCGTTTGCTGCGAAAGCGATAGTTTTACTTATAGCGCCTGGCCCAGCCATAAGCGGCAAGGCTATTGGAACTATAGCAGGACTTGCGCTCTCCTCAGATGGCCCAACTTTATCTGTATCTTCAGCATTAAGCATAGACAAAGCAACCATACCTACTACTATACCTCCAGCAATTTCAAAGATGGGAACGGTAAGTCCAAAAAATTTTAGAATCGCTTGACCTGAATATGCAGAAATAAATAGAATCACACAAATGCTTATTGAAGCAACTATAGCAATCTTCTTCTTTTGTACAGATGTATTTCTTTTTGTTAAAGCTATGAATACTGGTAGGCTTATAAGTGGATTCATCATCGCCATTAAACCAGCGAAAAATTTAAAAAACAGTACTGTATTCATAATTAACACCCTAATTATTAAAAGATTAAGGATATATTTTATTATGTTAAGTTATGCTTTCAAATACTTTCTCTCTCTTTCAGCCTTTAATTTCTTAAAATCATCTCCAGCGTGATAAGAAGAACGTGTCAAAGGAGAGGAAGAAACCATTAAAAAACCTTTTGATCTTGCCATACGCGCATAATACTCAAATTCTTCTGGTGTAACGTAACGCTCTAATTTTGCATGATTTTGAGTAGGCTGCAAATACTGACCTATAGTTATAAAATCTACATCAGCGGTTCTCATATCGTCCATCACCTGAAGTATTTCTTCTTTTGTTTCACCCAGCCCTACCATCAAACCAGATTTAGTAAAGATTGTAGGATCTACTTCTTTTACTCTTTGCAATAAACGTATAGAGTGAAAATACCTAGCGCCTGGACGGATTGTATTATAAAGACCAGGAACAGTCTCTACATTGTGATTAAACACATCAGGTTTTGCTTGTATAACTTTTTCAAGAGCACCATCTTTCCTTAAAAAATCTGGGGTTAAAATCTCTATTGTTGTGTTCGGCGAAAATAGCCTAATTTTTTCTATACACTCAACGAAGTGGCTAGCGCCTCCATCATCTAAATCATCTCTATCTACAGATGTTATTACAATATGGGATAGGCCGAGCTTTCCTGCAGTTAAAGCTACTCTGTCTGGTTCATGAGGATCAAGCTTGTCTGGAACCCCAGTCGCTATATTGCAAAAAGAACAATTTCTAGTACATACAGATCCTAAAATCATTACAGTAGCATGCTTTTTAGCCCAGCATTCGCCAATATTCGGACAAGCAGCTTCCTCACAAACAGTATTTAATTTTAAGGATCTAATAATGTCTTTTGTTTCATGGTATTGCTTAGATACAGGAGCCTTAACCCTAATCCAGTCTGGTCTAGTTACGGTACTCTTTTCTCCTGTTGGGTTAGCAAGTTTTTTTATTCTAGCTACGTCCAAAGTCATAATATACCTACATTACATATGGATAGTTTTGCCAAAAGCATTTAACACCGATTCATGCATAGCCTCGGACAATGTTGGATGAGGAAATATTGTATGCATCAACTCTTCCTCTGTAGTTTCAAGATTCATAGCAATCACATAACCTTGTATCATTTCTGTAACTTCTGATCCAACCATATGTGCCCCTAGCAATTCTCCTGTCTTCTCATCAAAAATTGTTTTAACAAATCCAGATGTATCACCCATAGCAATTGCTTTTCCATTTGCGATAAATGGGAACTTACCAACTTTAATTTTAATCCCAGAAGCTTTTGCCTGATCTTCTGTAAGACCTACACTAGCAACCTGCGGCATCGTATATGTGCAACCTGGTATTAACTTGTGATTTAAAGGATGAACATTCTTAACTCCAGCTATTTTCTCTACGCATATAATTCCTTCGTGACTCGCTTTATGAGCAAGCCAAGGAGCACCAGCCACATCCCCAATCGCGTAAATACCTTTTTCACCAGTTTCACACCATTGATTTATTTTGATGTTACCCTTATCCACTTGCACTTTTGTGTTTTCAAGACCAAGGTTTTCTGTATTACCTTGAATACCTATAGCCATTATTACAGAATCAAATTTTTCATTAGTAACCTTGCCATCACTGACAATTTTTGCTTCCACACCACCTTTCAATTTTTTAATAGCTTCAAGTTTGGAATTGACTAATATTTTTATTCCTTGAGATTCAAAAGAGGTTTTCATAAATGTCGAAATTTCTTTATCCTCTACTGGCAAGATTCTATCAGCTATTTCGACTATAGTAACTTTAGCGCCAAGATTATGATAAAAACTTGCAAACTCTGAACCTATAGCACCAGAACCAACAACTAAAAGTTTTTTAGGAAATGTCTTAGGAGTCATAGCTTCTTTATAACTCATTACCAAATCACCATCTGGTTCAAACCCAGGTAAGACTCTCGCTCTTGCTCCTGTCGCAATAATAATATGATCTGCAGATATATTATTAGTACCTACTGATATTTTACCAGCTGCAACTATTTTTGCAGTTCCCTTTATTACATCGATTTTATTTTTTTTCATCAAGTGATCAATACCTGAAGATAACTGAGCAGCCACTTTTCTAGATCTATCGACTATTTTCTGAATGTCAAACTCAATACCTTTAATCTTGAATCCAAACTGTTCTGCATTCTGTAATAAATGATGAATTTCTGAAGATCTAATCAATGCCTTTGTTGGAATGCAACCCCAGTTCAAGCAAATCCCGCCAAGTTTATCTCTTTCTATGACTGCAGTTTTCAAACCTAGTTGAGATGCTCTGATGGCAGCAACGTAACCTCCAGGACCAGCACCAATAATTACGACATCGTACTTCATATAAACCTCCTCTATATAAGTAGACGTGATGGATTTTCTAACAATTCTTTTACTGTATTTAAAAAAGTAGCACCTACAGCTCCATCTATCACTCTATGATCACAAGAAATTGTGATGTTCATTAAATTGACTACCACAACCTTATCGCATTTTACTCCAGTTTCTTTTCTTGCCGCTCCTATAGCTAATATACAGCTCTGAGGTGGATTAATTATGGCATTAAATTGCTTAATTCCATACATACCAAGATTAGATATTGTCGCACTTCCTCCTTGAAACTCTTCAGGGGCTAAAGTTCCGCTAGTTGCTTTGGAAAGCAAGCTTTTCATTTCTTTGGAAATAGCAAAAATATTTTTTTGATCTGCATTTCTAATAATAGGAGTAACAAGCCCATCTTTAATAGCCACTGCAACTGCAACATCAACATTATTATGCTGAATAATTGAATCTTCATTCCACATAGTATTCGCTTCTGGAACTAGATGCAGTGCTTTTGCTGTAGCTTTAATAATAAGGTCGTTCACTGATATCTTGTATGATGGATTTTTGTGATCTGTAGCACCATTCACTTCAGATCTCATCTCTAACAATCTATCTACGTTACAATCCACTGATAAATAGAAATGCGGAATATTACTCTTAGATTCAGATAACCTTCTTGCTATCACACTTCTCATAGTAGAAATAGGCATTTGTGAATTTTCAGGTGTTATTCTTTGTATATGACCTGCCATTCCTGAGCCACCAGAACCAATTGCATTAAGCACGTCTTCTTTTATAATGCGCCCTCTAGGGCCACTTCCTTGTACAGTACTAAGGTTAACATTGCTCTGCATGCCTATTTTTTTTGCTAAAGGAGACGCTTTGACTCTTTGATCATTTTGAATAGAATGCTCTTTCTGAATCGGAGCTTCTTTTTCTTCTACAGGCTCTGATTTTTTGGCAACAGCCTCTACTTCTTTATTAGATTCTTTTGGTTTTTCAGAAACAACAGTCTCTTTGATTGAAGATTGATCTTCTCCCTCTTCTAATAAAACAGCTATTGGAGAACCAACTTTAACATTTTTTGTACCTTGCTGTACTACGATTTTACCTAATGTACCTTCATCTACCGCCTCAACTTCCATAGTAGCTTTATCGGTTTCGATTTCTGCTATAACATCCCCAGCTGAAACTTTATCCCCTTCTTTTTTGTGCCACTTAGATAGATTTCCTTCTGTCATAGTCGGCGACAACGCCGGCATTAAAATTTCTATAGGCATAACACTACACTCTCTCCTTAAAAATTATTGTCACTTTATGTTATCTGTAACAAACTTTTTTACAAGCTTGAATTATATTTTCTACCTGTGGCAATGCAAGTTTTTCCAAATTTGCAGCATAAGGCAAAGGAGTATCCTCAGCATTTACATTTTCTATTGGAGCATCTAGATAGTCAAATGCTTCCTTCATAACGATAGCAGATATTGTTGCACCAATACTTGCATAAAACCAACCTTCCTCTACAGTAACAAGCCTGTTTGTCTTCATTACAGAATTGATGATTGTTTGGCTATCTAGAGGCCTTAATGTTCTTAAATCAATAACTTCTGCATTGATACCAGATTTCTTCAATTCTTCAGCAGCTTTTATTGCATTACCAAGCTGGTATGAAAATGAAACGATAGTAACATCGTCACCCTCAATAACAACGTTAGCTTTTCCTATCGGAATTTCTTTTTCTTCCAAATCAAACGTATTACCGTATAGCAACTCGTGCTCTAAGAACACTACAGGAGAGTCGTCCCTAATAGCTGATTTTAGCAATGCTTTAGCATCAGTAGCAAAATATGGAGATACAACTTTTAAGCCAGGTATATGTGAAAACCAACTAGCAAAACACTGTGAATGCTGAGCAGCTACTCTTGCTGCCGAGCCATTTGGCCCTCTAAAAACGATAGGACAAGTAAGAGTGCCCCCGGACATGTATTTTGTTTTTGCAGCAGAGTTAATAATGTGGTCCATAGCTTGCATTGAAAAGTTGAATGTCATAAACTCAACTATCGGACGCAAACCAGCCATAGCAGCACCAACTCCTATACCAGCAAACCCGTGCTCGGTAATAGTAGTATCCACAACTCTTTTTGGCCCAAATTCTTCTAACAAGCCTTGGCTGACTTTGTAAGCACCTTGATATTCTGCCACCTCTTCTCCCATAAGAAAAACTTTTGGGTCTCTTCGCATTTCTTCAGCCATCGCATCTCTCAATGCTTCTCTCAAAGTAATCTGTACCATACGCTATCTAATATTTATTAATATATGTCGCTAAATAACTGTGCTTCATCTGGCTCTGGACTATTCTCACAAAACTCCACACACTTTATAACATCTTCTTTTATAGATGTTTCGATCTTTTTAAGCTCTTCTTCAGAAAAAAACTTTTTATTTAACAATAAAGCTCTAAAATTCGCTATAGGATCTTTATCTTCTCTATAGTGCTGGACTTCATCTTTAGAACGATATTTAGCAGGATCAGACATTGAATGTCCTCTGTAACGATATGTTTTAATTTCTAAAAGTATAGGACCCTTACCTTTGGCAACGTGATCTCTTGCTTTTAAACCAGCCTTTTCCACTTCTAAAACATCCATACCATTAACTTGCATACCAGGAATACCAAATGACTCCCCTCTCTTATAAAGGTCAGGAACAAGCGTGGATCTTTTTACGGACGTACCCATAGCATATTCGTTGTTTTCTATTACGTATATAACTGGCAGGTTCCATAATTTTGCAAGATTAAACGATTCATAAACTTGACCTTGATGCGCCGCGCCATCGCCATAATAAACATATGTAGCATTTTTTTTATTTTGATAATGATCTGCAAATGCAAGGCCAGTACCTATTGGTACCTGGGCAGCAACAATACCATGACCACCATAAAAATGCTTGTCCAAGGCAAACATATGCATTGAACCACCTTTACCCTTAGAGCAACCGGTAGCCTTACCCATTAATTCCGCCATAATAAGGTTTAGATCTACTCCAAGAGCAACCATATGCCCATGGGCTCTGTAGCTTGTAATATGCTTATCATTTTTATGACCGCTAGAAATAAGCCCTACAGCAACAGCTTCTTGACCTATATATAAATGGCAAAATCCACCGATCTTACCTAGTCCATATAGCTGCCCTGCTCTCTCTTCAAATCTTCTGATAAGGACCATGTCCTTATAGAACTTTTTATACTTAGACTTAAGATCCTTTTCCAAAGATTCTCCACGTATTAAATTAAAAGAATACACGCACTAAAATAATGCCATTGTATCACTTTGTCTAGAAGAATTAAAGTAGCTTACGATAATATCATAAGAAAGGAATAAAAACTAGCACGCTACTTGAAGCAAAAGTCTATTTTTTATATTTTTTATCGCTGGTTAGCCGCAGGTTTTTTCTCCTGGCCAGCACCATTAAAAATCATTTTTCCTATTAATGTCTCTAAATTTACAGATGACTGAGTAAATCTAATCTCATCTCCATCGGCGAACATCTCTTCACTGCCTCCTGCATTTATAGAAACGTATTTTTTTCCTAATAATCCGTTACTTACTATAGCAATAGAGGAGTCATTAGGTATCTTTACCTCCCTCTTTATCCCTATAACCATTGCAGCTCTATATGTACTTGTGTCTAATTTTAAATCCGCTACTGATCCTATTTTAATGCCACTAAGCATAACATCACTTCCCACTATTATTCCTTCAACTTGCTCAAATACAGCTTTTAGAGGGTAAGTGTCACTGAATTTTTTAACATCCGCAACTTTATAAGTGAATATAAAAAACCCTAATGCCACTAAAATGATAGCAGACCCAATAATAGTTTCTATTTTATTATTGCTACTCATCTCCTGGTTTACCCTCAGTTACTTTCCATGCATTATACTCAGAGGACACCTTGTCCATTTTTTTTGTGTTATCTTGATATTTTTTAATACCTGTAAGATTTGGCATATATTCAATTTGCCAGCTCTCAATTTGCATCTCTTCCAGAGAAGGGGCTTCTTGCTTAAAATAATGCATCCACGCATGCCACATAGGCGGAATCTTACTTGGCTCACTTATGCCTTTGTATTTTACCACTCTCTTTTTAGTGCCATTTATCATAGTTTTTGACTCATGGTATTTATTACCATAGATATCCTTACCTATAATATTGTAATTTAACTTAAGATTTATTCTATCTAAAATATTCATACCAATCTAATTTTTATACTTATCTCTCATTTCTACGGCAAGAGAGTCAACTTTTTCATTATATTTATCGCCATTATGCCCCTTAACCCAATGCCATTTTATATCATGCGCTTCAGTAATTTGGTCTAATGTTTGCCATAAATCAATATTTTTAATCTGCTGGTTCTTAGAATTCTTCCAATTATTTTTTTTCCAGTTTTTTATCCATTCAAAAATTCCACTCTTAACATAGATACTATCAGTAAAAAGATCCACTTCACATTTTTCTTTTAATGCCTCCAAAGACTTTATCGCAGCTAATAACTCCATTCTGTTATTAGTGGTGTGCTTTTCTCCACCGCTAAATGTTTTCTCAACCCCATTATAAATCATTATAGCTGCCCAACCACCAGGACCAGGGTTACCTGAGCACGCTCCGTCAGTATAAATTTTTACCTTTTTCATTATAAATATATTCAGTTAAAATTGTATTAAATTAATCCAACTTTCTTTTTTACATTAAATAAAGTTTCTCTTGCTCTAATAGATGCTTTTTCGCTACCTTCTTGCAGAATTACTGAGAGATAGTCCCTTTCCCTTACAAGCCTTTTATACTCTTTCGATATAGGATCTAGAACATTAATAATAATTTCCGCAAGGTCATTTTTTAAATGACTCGCTCCACTTGAAGCATATTGTTTTTCTATACTTTTCAAAGATTCACCAGACAAAGCAGAATATATATTTATAAGGTTTGAAATTTCAGGTCTGTTTTCTTTATCAAAATAGACTTCCTGTATTGAGTCAGATTTTGCTTTTTTTAACTTCAAACTAATAATATCAGGAGTATCGCATAGATTAATCCTTGAATAATCTGATTCATCAGACTTACTCATTTTTTTTGTACCATCACGCAAAGACATGATCCTAGCTGCAGTCCCTGGTATCATATGCTCTGGAATTTTAAATGTTTTTGAATTAGTTTGTCTGTTAAATGCCTCTGCTATATCTCTAGTCAGTTCAAGATGTTGCTTTTGATCTTCCCCAACCGGAACATAATCTACTTGGTATAATAAAATATCAGCCGCTTGCAATACAGGATAGCTATATAAACCCAAAGAAGAGCTGTCCTTATACTTTGCAGATTTTTCCTTATATTGAGTCATCCTACTTAACCATCCATTTGAGGTAAAGCAACCAAGTATCCATCCTAGTTCAGCATGCTCTGGGATGCTGGATTGTACAAAAATTGGGCATTTTTTAATATCGAGACCACATGCGATATATGTTGCAGCTAAAGAAAAAACACTATCTCTAAGTTTTTGAGGATCTTGAAATACAGTTATAGCATGTAGATCAGCTATAAATGCTAGAGAATCATAGCCTTTTTCAACGCAACTAATCCAGTTCTTGATGGCTCCTAGATAGTTTCCTAGATGCATTTCATTAGTTGGTTGAGCACCAGAAATTATTTTTTTCATTCAGACTCCTCTTTATATTCTATATCGTTTTCAAAAAACATATCCATAAGCATTCTTGTAGCCATATTAATTCTGTCTAACTCTTGGCCTCTAATTACAATAGTTGTACACCATACTATTCCTGTTTCATCAAGAGACGGATAACTTCCTACATCAATATCTGTAAACTTTTTTTGTACTTCAAGTAAAATGTCTCTGATTTTACTTTCTCCTACAAAAGTCTTAATGCTTTTTGAAAGAAAGCTTTTTCCTTTCATAAGGCTTGGTTCAATATTATTAAACATTTCTTGCACTATTGCGGGAACACCTGCAAGCACATAAACATTTTCTATATTAAAACCAGGTGCTCCACTTACATTGTTTTTTATTAATGTAGAACCCACTGGTGTATCTGCCATTATAAAAGAATTTGGGTTTAAGACCTTATTTTTATCTTTATAATGATTTTCAATCATTGAAATCGCGTCTTTATTTCTAAACAACTCAACGCCAAATGCTTTTGCTACACTCGCAGCCGTAATATCATCATGAGTTGGACCTATACCTCCTGTTGTAAAAACATATGTATTTTTCCTTCTTAACTCATTTAAAGAATCAACTATTTGAGTTTCATTATCTTGAATAATTCTACATTCAGTCAATACTATTCCCATATCAGATAGTTTTGCAGCAATAAACTGCACATTCTTATCTTGAGTTCTACCTGACAATATTTCATTACCAATTACGAGTATTGCAGCTGTATGTTGATTATTGAGCATAAATCAAATATAAATAACAATTACATTACAAAATACATACAAATCATATGAGTGTAAAGATTCATACTAAAGAAGAGTTCGAAAAAATGAGAAAAGCTGGAAGAGTAGCAGCTATGACTCTTGATTATATCACAGATTTCGTAAAGGCTGGAATTACCACAGACGAGCTTAATACTCTATGTCACGATTTTATCATAAAGAACAACGCAATACCTGCACCATTGAATTATCGTGGCTTCCCTAAATCTATATGTACATCTATTAATCACGCTGTATGCCATGGCATACCAAGCACTACAAAGCTTAATAGTGGAGATATAGTGAATATAGATGTAACAGTTATAGTAGATGGGTATCATGGAGATACTAGTAGAATGTATTGGGTCGACAAGCCTACAGTTAAAGCACAACGACTCACAATGGTCGCTTACGAGTCTATGATGAAAGGCATTGAACAAGTCAAACCTGGCGCAACCACGGGAGACATAGGCAATGCTATCCAAACACATGCTGAGAAACATTTATATTCTGTTGTAAGAGATTATTGTGGTCATGGTATTGGCAAGGTGTTTCATGATGAGCCAAATATTCTAAACTATGGAAAGAAAGGCCAAGGCATTGAACTAAAAGAAGGAATGTTTTTCACAGTAGAACCTATGGTTAATGCTGGAAAGCATGATTGCAAATTAAGCGCACATGATGACTGGACTGTAACAACAAAAGATAGATCACTATCTGCTCAATTTGAACACACAATAGGAGTTACAAAAGATGGGTATGAAATCTTTACCTTATCGCAGAAAGGGCTATTTTTTCCACCTTATTAGACACGGTTATGGTAGACGAACTACTTGACGGACATAGACAAAGAGCGAAAGAAAGATTAATCAAATCTAAAACACTTACTTTAAATGATTATGAAATCCTTGAATTAGCACTGTTTTATTCAATCCCAAGAAAGGACGTAAAACCCATAGCAAAAACATTAATAAAAAACTTTGGTAACGTTGGCAATGCCCTGAATGCCTCAGAACAAAACCTGAAGCAAATTAAAGGGATTAGCGATTCCACTATAATATTATTTAAATTTCTCCAAGACATTATACAAAGGGTAAACAAAGAACAAATTTCTGAAAAACCAATTATTGGCTCATGGGACAAATTAATAACGTACGCAAGATCAAATATAGGTTACAAAACAACAGAGAATCTACATGTTCTATATTTGAACAGCAAAAACATGCTCATAGCAGACGAAGTACATGACCATGGAACAGTCAATAGTATAAGCGTATATCCTAGAGAGATAGTAAAGTCGGCATTATACTACGACGCAAGCTCAGTGGTGCTAATTCACAACCACCCTAGCGGCATTACAAAACCTTCAAAAGCTGACATTATGCTGACTGATAACATATTAGAAGCACTCACCTCTATAAACATATCATTAATTGATCACATTATCATAAGCAGTAACAGTTAATTCAGTTTTAAAGCTAATAAACTTCTATAAAATGTTGCTTTAAATATAACATCTGTTAACATGCACCAAGATAATAAAATCAATGATTCCATATAAAAAGGCAAACCATATAAAAAGGGCAAAAAATGTCATCAGCAACACTACCTCAAAACAGCCTAACTCCATATAATGATTTTTATACAGCATATACTTATATTAGCGACGAGCTAACGAAAGGATATAATGATTTTAGCAATTGCTTTGCTTCGAGTTTCCATATACCCGCATATGTATTAGGTTTTATCTATGACAGAGTGCCAAATATTTATGAATCCTCTACAGGGGTATTCATGCAATCTACGCTAGAAAGCGCAGTAAAGTATTTAGACATACAATCTCTAAATGAAATGACCGATAGCCACCATCCAGGAGCCCAGCTTATTTTTAGAAACACATTAAAACTCCCAACTACACTAATATCATGGTTTGGAGGGTATGAAATTGGAAGCACTGGGCAATTTTATGATTTTGGTAAAGTTATTACGTCTGTAATAAAACCAATATGCCAAGTTACAATTGTAACCGCCGGAACAATCTACACTCCTTTTTCAGGGGACACTTTAAGCAGAGCCTCTAACGTACTTTGTGAGCCCATTGGAAGATTGTTCACAATAATATCTCGAGAAAACCAAAAACAACATGGACATAATAAGCATCCTATAGGAGAAGAAATCACACAATACATAAAATTTGTAAAAGATACAGTCACAACTGATATAGCTTATGATGCCTTTGAAACTGGAATAATCAAGAGCGTTACTTCTGACATTGCAGGAATGATCGTAAGAAATCCAATAAGATTCGTGGTAGAGTTGATCAAAACTGCTATACCTATATTTAAATTTTTACCTAGACCAGTAGAAGACTATCTCGTAAATATAATTAAAGGGTTTGCAAAAACATACCTTTTAACTCCTACCGCAAGAGCTGCTGAAGACATTTTTATATTAAAGAATGAACTTGAAAAAATATACTTAGAAACGAATGATTCAAATTTTGATTTTGAACCTAATACACCTGCCTCAAATTTAGGAAAGAATGAAGAAAGGCATTGTGAAGATTTTGTGATAGAAGCGTTAGGGATATGCTTACCGGTGGAAGATATTTAATATTTTAACTTTTGCTATTGCTTAGTAAAATCGCATTAATCAATGTAGCACCAGAAATAATTTCCGAAAAACCAATTTTCAACTAATAATACGAGGTGATTAAAAAAAATTAATAAATCACTGTTAATTTATTATTTAATATGTTATACTCCTGCCGATCTTAACTTTATCGAGATCGCAAATGACAAATCAAACTATATCCCCAAACAGCCCTTACACATACGAATCAACACTATACAATGTCACAAACTTTGTTATTGAAAACACCCCTAATAAACGTGAAATAGGAACTACAGTATTTATAAAATCAGCTCTTGAATTGTTTCTGGCACCACGACTTCCAGAACTTATCGCTTCCACAAATCCAGCAGCAAAAACATTTGTTAGAGATTTTATAAAAATAGTGCCAGGATTTTTAGCTTTCTACAATGGGGATCAAATTGGAGGAACAAAGTATCATAGTGACCTTTTTATATTCCTAGGAATCTTAGGAAAACCCGCCTGCAAAGGAGGGGTAATCTATACTTTCACTCCTATTATTGGACCAGAATTATCCAGCAGGCTCAGTAACTATGCTTGTGAAGCACCTTCAAGTTTCTTGAAAAGTATATCAAGAGACATCCAAGACAGAGAAAGGGTCGAAGAAAGAAAATTATCCTCTCTTGAAAAATTTGAAGTATTTTTGGAGCATATTACTATATCAGACTTATTTGAAGCATTTTCTTCTGGAATCACAAAGACACTTCTAACAGATATGGTTGGTACTGCATATAGATACTCAGATGTTCAGAATCGTATTGAAACACTTATTCAGCAATACGTACCATTACCAGATTCTGGAACACTTTTAAAGGCTCATAATTACTTCTCTATGGTTGTGAAAAGTATAGTTGAGACTTGTACACTAAGTACACCAGGAAGAGTTGGATCAGAAATACCTAAGTTAGTTTCACCATATCTAAAGTTAGTGTCACAATATATATATAGTGATGAAGAAAATGAAAGTACATTAGCCTCTTCAGAAAATCATGAGACAGAAACTTCTTCTAATGAAAACTCAAGGGACTATAGCCTAGAACATTCTTTTCATGAAAAAGCAGAAGATCTTTATATATGCTTAGCAGGAGAACAACCAGATCTAATTATTTAGATCTGGTCTCTTTATTAGGCAATTGGGCATTAATTACTATAGCACCTGAAAGATCCGCATCTTTCAGGTCGCTAGTTTTCAAATTTGCACCTACAAGTTTTGCGTGATGCATGTTTGCCTGTATCATTTTACAATTCTCAAACTTTGAAGATGAAAAATCAGCCCCCTCTAAATTTGCAGAAGTAAAATCACTATTTTTCATAATAACAGAATTTAAATCAGAACCTATCATAATTGCTTCGTTAAAGGCCGCATCAGCGCCATAAGCATAAGATAAATTCGCCTCATCCAACCTTGCATTACTAAAGACTGTATGATCTAATTTTGAAAAACTCAGATTTGCTTTGTGTAAAAAAGCACCGCTAAAATCCACATGGCTTAAATCTGTAGACTCAAAATATGCCTCGGAAAGATTTGCACCTGCAAAAGAACTACCCGTTGCTTTTGCTTGATAAAATCTAGAGCGTTGTAAGCTAGTTTCTTTAAAATTGTTAGACTTAAATATAACATAACTAAAATCTGAATTTTCTAAATCAGCACGAAGAAAATTTGAATCAGTAATTTCTGATTTTTTAAAATCATTATCTTTAAATATGACATTAGTAAAATCAGAATTTTCGAATGAGGAGTATCTAAAATTAGAGATGGAAACAGACATGTTCTTCAGATTACAATCTTCAAATTTACTAGCTTCAAAATTACTCTCACCAACTAAAGCATTAGTAAAGTCGCACTTGATGCATTTTACTCCACTAATATTTGTCTTAAAAAGCTTAGATCCATTGAACTGAACATTAGTAAATTCGGAGTTTGAGAGATCTATTCCTGAAAAATCTAGATTACTAAAATCAACATTTGATATCTTCAAAGAAGACAAATCTCTACCAAATTTTTTTTCGATTTCTATTGGAGAATTTTTCTCTTTAACCGAAGAGATATATAGCTTTAGCTCCTGAGACTTATCTAAAGAAACGACTTCATCACTATCGAATCCATGAATAAAATAATAAATCACAGGCGATAAGAAGAATAAAGCTATATAAAATCTGCGATTTATCTTCTTCATGACTTATTCTTAATATATATAACTAAGCAAACTCTTTTATCCAATCTAAAATAGAACTTTTAGGTAAAGCCCCTATTTTTGTCGAGATAACATTTCCATCTTTAAAAAGCATCATTGTAGGAATGCTTCTCACACCATATTTTGTGGGAGCATCTGGACTTTCATCTATATTGACTTTGCAAACTTTAACTAAATCATGAGCTTCAAATGAAACTTGCTCAAGTATAGGAAGTAATTGTTTACAAGGCCCACACCACTCTGCCCAAAAATCTACTAAAACTAGATTCTTAGATTGTAACACTTCAGAAGCAAAACTCTGGTCGTCTACATTTTTTGTCATAACTAAACTCCTTTTTTAATAAAGATTATTTCGAATTAAAGTTCCGCATTCTTCATCAGTAAAAATATTCAACAGCAAAGAGTGAGGAATTGTTCCATCCACAACGTGAATCGTTTCTATTTTATTCTCTAGAGTACACATGCATGAACTTATAAGAGCCGTCATATCCTTGCTATGAGAGCCATTTCGATATGAAGTATTTAAATCTTTATAACTCATAACTCTAGATATGGTATTTTTTGCATCTGGCACACCTTTATAATCTGTCATTATTACAAATTTTCTTACAGCCAAAGATGAAACAAGTATAGATGCAGCAGTTAGCGGGTTAATATGAAAAGTTTCTCTATTCTCACCTACTGCCAAAGGAGAAACAACTGGTATAAAATCAGTATCTTCAAAAGCAAATAAAACATCCGGATTGACTAAAGTTGGCTCACCAGTAAATCCAAAATCAACAAGACTTTCAATATTAGAATTTGGATTCGACTTTGAGCTTCTGTATTTCTTTGCTTCAATCAAGTTAGCATCTTTCCCTGAAATTCCTATTGCAATCCCGCCGGCATTATTAATATACGTAACAATTCTCTTATTTACTAACCCAGATAATACCATCTCAGTAATCTCGATTGCGCTTTCATCCATGACCCTAACACCATCAATGTATTGAGAACGTATGTTATACTTTTTATATATCTCCTCTACAGTCTTTTCACCACCATGAACAACAATCACATTGATACCGAGCTGCTTCATTAATACAACATCTTCAGCAAATTTTATTGCTAACTCCTTGTTGTATAAAGCTTCGCCATCGTAGTATATGACTACCGTTTCGCCATAATATCTTTTGATATTTGGTATAAGCTCATTTAAAGCTTCGATTTTTGATGAAAGTGGTGTTTTGTCTTTAAGTTTGATAACAGACATAGAGAAGGAGCCTTGTTTATAATTACTTAATTATTAAGATATATAGCGAATACCATCAAATTACCAGATTTTCTTTCCTATAAGCTCTGGTTTTTATAAAATATTGTTGTGCTATCGAAAGAACGTTACTCCAAGCCCAGTAAATAACAAGACCAGCAGGGAACGATGCAAACATAAATATAAATATTAATGGCAAGAGCTTCATGACCTTAGCTTGTACTGGATCTGCTGGCTCAGGACTCATTTTTTGCTGTATATACATAGTCAAAGACATGATTAAAGGCCAAGCTCCTATCATTAAAAATGACGGTGGATTCCATGCTAAAAGCCCAAAAACATTGAATATAGTTGTAGGATCAGCAGCAGAAAGGTCTCTTATCCATCCATAAAAAGGAGCATGTCTCATTTCAATTGTAATAAATAAAACCTTATATAATGAGAAAAATATTGGAATCTGTACTAATAAAGGCAAACACCCTGAAAGAGGACTAATTTTCTCTTTTTTATAAAGTTCCATTATAGCCTGATTTTGCTTCACTTTATCATCAGCGTATAATTCTTTTATTCTATTCATCTCTGGGGCAATAGCTTTCATCTTAGACATTGAGTAGTAAGATTTATTTGCAAGAGGAAACAAGAACATCTTTACTATAATTGTTACAATTAAGATGCTCAAACCAAAATTACCAACAGCGTCATAAAAGAATTTTAGAGCTGAAAACATCGGCTTTGTAATAAAATAAAACCAACCAAAATCGACTGCTCTGTCAAAAAGATCTAGATTTAAATATTTTCCGTAAAAATCTAGTGTAGATACAACTTTAGCACCAGCAAAGAAATGACTTACACTAACATCCTCACTTCCAGAAGATATAGCTTCCTCTTGGCCAAGATAACCAACTTGATACCTGTCTTTATTTAAGTATTTGCTATATTGGAAAGTAGTATCAAATTTCCTGTTCTGATCTGGCACAATTGCAGTAAGCCAGTATTTATCAGATATTCCAAACCAACTACCAGATCTATTGTCATTAAAATCTACCTTATGTTTTGATTGCAAATCATCATATGAAACCTCATCCAAAATTCCATTAAATACACCCAATGGGCCTTCATGAGAAATTGGAGATTTATTTTCTAAGTTATAGATTCTATTAATCAGAGAATAATCTTGAATAACTATCTTTTTACCACTGTTGTTTTTAATAGTTTTTCTTATGGTAAACATGTACTCGTTATCAAGATGTATCTCTATTTTGAACGTTACACCCTGTCTACTTACCCAAGTCATCGTAGCTTTATCTCCAGATTTCAAAATTCTTTTATCTGCAGACCATACTGTATTAGCATTAGGTATTTCTAATTCTTTAGATTGTGAAAACCATCCAAACTCTGCGAAATAAGATTCTTTGGTTTTTGAGGGATGTAGCAATACAATCGGATCTTTATTATCGATAGATGTGGCATATTTTAGCAATGATAAATCATCGATCCTTGCACCAACAAGTGAAATAGAACCTTTCACATCTTTGCCATCTATTATGATTCTAGAATCATAATTTTTTATTGCATCTCCATGATGTACAAAACTTTCAGTTTTTTCTACTTTTATATTAGGGATAACGTCTGATTTTTTTCTTACTTGCGCTTGTTTTTCGTATTCTTTCATACGAGGAGTTTCATAAAAAAACTGCCAAGCTCCTAGTATTGCGACAGCTGCAACCATGGCAAATAACATGTTTTTTAAATCAGACATAACTACTTATATTTTTTAATATGATGGTATAAGATATATCTTATTCTTTTAATGTCAAAGAAGATTTTTTCTTAGGTACAGGATCGTAGTTAAAACGCTTCTTAATTAGCTTTATAATATCTTGGAATCATCTCATCTTTAGAAAATGTATAACTCAATTTTTTCACTTTACCATCAGTTGCAGAAGCAATCTTTAACAAAGACACGCGATTATTTTCCTGACCGAACACATCAAAGCTTAAGATTTTATCTCCTATACCTAAACCAGATTTATATGCATTTCCATATATATCTATATCTTTCACATACATTTTATCATCATGAGAAAAGCCTATAGATGGTAGGTATACTAGTCTAACTTTCCCATCTAATATCAATTTCGGCAATTGTATATTAGTATAATTGATGCAACTGCCTAATCTAAGCTTTATTAAATCAGATATAGATATTTTATTTCCATACCGCTTAAGAACAATTTGATCTAAATCTTCTAAAGAAAAACTTCCACCAGATTTCTGCTCAACCAAGTCCTTTATAAGAGCCAATAAAGTATACTTATTATTTGTAGATAATTTTAACATATTATCTAGCTCCATAGCCAACAATTCCCCATGTAATATAGAAGTATCTATGCCTGAATTATTACATTTATTGGTCACTTTTTGTCTCAGATATTTATCAATGTTATCATTTACATCATTTAGATATTCTTCTCTAGAAATAATTCCATACTTTAAATTTGTGACTTTAGTGAGATAATTATTAAATCCTTCTATAAACCAATAAAAGTCCGGATCGTAAGGCGAAGAACCTTGTTCTGGTAGCAATTTTTCTCTTATAAATATTCTATGCAGAAACTCATGACCTATCAGATATTTAGTATCTTTATGGTTTCGCGGATCAATAAATAAAGTTATCGTCCTGTTTATATCGTTATAATAACTTATATTCTGATTAATATCTTTAATAAAAATTATGTTATAAGGATCTCGTTTATTCATCTCGTCAAATGAGTGAAGTTGCGCATACAAAATTCGCTTAGATAACTCCACTAGATATAAAGAATCTTTCTCTTCAAAACCTATGCTAAAAATTTTAAATTTATTATAACCTATCTCTAATTCTTCATACTTCAAGTAACGTTTATCTGCAATTAAAAAACTTGTAGATACGGCGGTTGCAGCTGGAACTTGTATAGAAGTAATAGCATCTCCTTTTTTAGAATGTAAAACTTTTCCATCTTTGGTAAAGACAAAAACACTATTGCTTTCATTGAGGACTTCACTGAAATTAAAATTAATCTCAACAATATCTTCTGGTGTATTTACAATTACCGGAAATAACAATGATGGTATATATTTGCTACCATTTTCTAAATTAATATAATTAATTCTAGGCACATCATATGTTAATGCAATATCAGCATATGGTTTATGTTGGATTTTTATTAATCCCTCTACTACAGATCCAAAGCGCATTATCTTATAATCGTCCCAAAAAAAGTATTTTTTTGCAATCATGGTACTATTTGAGGTAAAGCGTAAATTTTTCCTAATTAAATTTATAGCTTTTTCTACTGTCACATTAACATGATAAGAAACAAATACCCATAGCAATTCTGTATTTCGTTGATTCTTTGCTCTAAATGTCATTCCAACTTTCATAGGCTCACTTTTATGAAAAGAATAATTGATATTTGGTACGATATTTGCATGAGCAAATAACATATTAAATGAAAACAAAAATAGTATGATGATTTTTTTTATCACTTTTCACTCTTGGGTTGACTTGTCGTTTTTTTTGCTCTACCAAGTAGTAGAGGGCTTATTGTTTTATTTGTACAAGTAAGGCCTTATTTTGTCAAACTATGTTAATAAGGGGGATTATGGAAGGAAACGATAAAAACAACTATGGAAGAGATGCAGCAACTGGGTTCGGTAGCTTCGTTGGAGGTAGATTTGGAGCCGCAGGAGCTGCTGCAGGAGCTGCAGCTGGTGGCGCTATATATGACCATTCTACACAAGTAGCAGATGCAGCGAAAGAAGGCTGTAAAATGATTGGCGAGGGAATGCAAGACGCACCATAACGACAATAATAAGAATGAGTAAGGATACTAAAATTTTAATACCCTTACTCCTTATTTTTCTTAGGTACAGGATCGTACCCTTCCCCGCCAAATGGATGGCATTTTAAAATTCTTTTTAAGCCAAGGATGATACCATAAAAACCTCTAGTATTGATGGATTCAATCATATATTCAGAGCATGTTGGCTTGTATCGGCAGTAATTCGGAAGTAATGCAGATATAAAAATCTGATAAAATTTCACAAACAGTATCAATATTTTTTTAATAGTAATGAGTATAAAAAGAAATAATTTGTTCATTGTTGATATTCTAAAAACTTAAAAAACTTACTCATTTCCTCTAGTAGGTCAGAATAAGGAACATCTATTGTAGATTTTTTTGGTATAAATAAAATATCATATCCAAAACTACCATTCTCTTTTATACAAGATCGGATGGTTTCTTTGATTCTTCTTCTAATTCTATTCCTGATAACAGCATTTGAAACTTTTGCAGACAAAGCGAATGCTATCCTTGGTTGGTCTACTTCCACGTTCTTGAAGTACACTATATTTATATATGGGATTTGGTATTTTCTACCATTGGTCCTTAAACGAAGAAAATCAGATTTTTTTGTTAAAGTAACTATTTTCATTAGAAAACAAATTAAGCAGATAAAACTTTTCTACCTTTAGCTCTTCTGTTGTTGATTACCCTTCTTCCCCCAACAGTTTCCATGCGAGATCTGAACCCATGTCTTCTTTTTCTGACTAAGTTACTTGGTTGATATGTACGCTTCATTTTTCCTAGAAATTATTTACTTAGACTTAATACATCAGATAGCAAACCCAGTCAATAAAAATCATAAAATTAACAGAGAAGCAAGACCTAAAAATACAAAAAATCCTAAAAAGTCAGTAAGAAATGTCAAAAACACCCCAGATGATATAGCTGGATCTAAACCAATTCTGTTAATAGTTATAGGTATCATAGAGCCCCAAAAACCAGCTAATACAAAGTTTAGAGTGACCGATAATGCAAAAACACCACAAACAGCAATATCTCCGTAAAGCATAAACAATATACCCCCTCCAAGTATACCAAGCATTACTCCATTAAGGGCACATGCAGCAATCTCTTTGAGAACAACATGCGTAATATTAGATGTGGTAATATCTTTATTTGCAATCGCTCTGACTGACACAGTAACACTCTGTGTTCCAGCATTACCGCCCATAGATGCCACAATTGTCATGATAGCGGCAAGGACAATCTTTTGTTCAACTTGATCTCTAAATGTAGAAATGATTAAGGAAGTAAGGCAAGCTGTGAGCAAATTAAAGAATAACCACGGGAATCTTTGAGTAGCTGTTTTAAAGAAAGCAGAGTACAGGTCACTCACCTTCACACCACCTAATTTCATTATATCTTCTTCGGCTTCTTCTTCAACAACTTCAAGTATTTGATCAATATAAATAACACCTACCATCTTTTTTTGGCGATTAACTACAGGAGCAGAAGAAAGATCATAATGCCTAAACATATAAGCTACTTCCTCTTGGTCTAAAGATACGTCAATAATTTTTAAATCTTGATTCATTACAGCATCTATTCTGTCGCTTTTTTGATACCTAATTAATTTACTAATATGTATACTACCTACAGGGTGATCATTGCTATCTACTACAAAAACTTCATCATAATCTTCTGGAAGATCCTCATTGCCGATCAAATAACTTAGAACTTGCCCAACCGTTTTATTTTTATTCACAGATACGTACTCACGCATCATCAAAATACCAGCACTATTTTTTGGGTAAGAAAGGCCTTTTAAAACCAACTTTCTCTTTGTGGCTGGTAGGCTAGATAGCATCTCGTATTTTTCATCATCTTCCAGGTCCTCCACCAAAGACAATGTATCAGTAACATCTAAAGCCTTAACTAAATTGATGAACCTTTTTCTGCCTAATATCTGTTTGAGAGAACGTAAGACGTCAACTTCGAATTCCAGCAAAATCTCAGGATCTACTTTGTAATCTAGAACTTTGATTATCTTTGCTCTGTGATCGTAATTTGCAAAGTTCAAATAGTCTGCAAGGTCAGCATAGTGTATAGAAGTCACTATGGTCTTTAGTAGTTGGTCATCGTGAGAATCAAGGGCTTGATTGATTGAGTAAATCAAATCATCTTTTGTGATGGTTTTGTCGCCTTTACTTTCTGAAGGAGTATCAATTTTGTTCATAGTACTATACCCACTTAAACGAAGAACCTAATATTTTCCTATTAGGAAACACTTTTTTAGAGATGGTGCGGCCAAGAAGAGTTGAACTTCCACTCCCTAAGGAACAGCACCCTCAATGCTGCGCGTCTACCAATTCCGCCACGGCCGCTCATTGTACTAGCTTTAACCTCCAAATGCAATAGCATAAAACTTATCACACTCAGCACATCAGTTACATTCTGATGCTTTTACCCTCTGCTTAGATCATTCTTTGCTCTATCAATGGATTCTTGTATAAGTTGCTTGGCTTTTTCTGCCCCTTCCCAACCTTTTACTTTTACCCATTTGTTCTTCTCTAATGCTTTATATTGTTCAAAGAAATGCCCTATCCTCTCCGTAACAATACTTGGTAAATCTTTGTATGATTTTACATTTGAATAATATGGATGCACTTTATCTACAGGTACAGCTAAAATCTTTTCATCCATGCCTGATTCGTCTTCCATTAATAGCACACCTATTGGTCTTGACTTAATTACGCAACCAGCAATTACAGGAACATCTGTGATCACTAGAACATCACAAGGGTCTCCATCCTCTGAAAGAGTTTGAGGTATAAAACCGTAATTATATGGATAAACCATAGATGTCATAACAAATCTATCCACAAACAATGCACCGGATTCTTTATCCATTTCATACTTTACAGGATTACTCCCTGCTGGAATTTCAATTATCACATTGATATCTTCAGGTGGATTTTTTCCAATAGAAATTTTACTTATATCCATAATTTATCACAAAATTTATTTAAAAATAATAAGCTGTTTTCTATCATGATTCCAGAATAATGAAAAGAAATTTATTTTATAATATTGATTTCACAAGCTTTCTATATATTATAGGGCATTCCAAGAATGGAGGGATGGCCGAGTGGTTTAAGGCGCACGCCTGGAAAGCGTGTTGGCAGCAATGTCTCGAGGGTTCGAATCCCTCTCTCTCCTCCATTTCTTGAAATGTCCTAAAAAATTTCCTAACTGAATTTCTTAGCATCGTTTCCAAAGTAGCCATACACACACTTTGCAATTATCAATATTACCAACCAAGATATAAGCATAGTTACTATTGTATGGCTTAAAAAGTGATCGCCTATTAATATTTTATAAGAACCCATAGCCCATCCAATTATTAAAGAAAAAACCAGTGCCAGCATTCTGTTTCTTTTTGATTTAAATAAAAACATAAGGGACATAAGCGCGAAGCCACCACTAGCATGTCCTGCTGGCCAACATCTGATTTTACTTTCTATCTTAAATTCCTCTGGGTATCTATCTAGCACCTTAACATCTGGATAATTCCCATCATAGTAAATCAAATTTTTTGGACATGGTGTATTTGTAGCAGCTTTTAAACCACCCACAATTACAGGGACAAAGATCATAGATAATAATATTATAACCAAGCCACGCTTATGCTCATTAAAAAAACTATGTTTATAAAAAAATAATATTATACCTAGAATGCATAGAGAAAATAAAATTAATAGCCTCTTGACCGCATCGTAAAAGATAAAGTGTAGTAATTGATTGTCTTTGCTCAGAATCCAGCGTTTTTCTGCAATGATATAGAACAAGTCCTGGAAAAATATGTCTAACTCTAAAAATGAGAAGAGTAAAATGACAAAAATTAAAACCGAAACTACTAAGAATATACACTTGTTAATTTCTCTTTTGTTCATTTACACACCACAAAAATTTCATAATTCAGTTTAAAATACAATAAACTCTTTAATTATAAAGACTTTTTCTTTATTATACTAGCAACAATGATATGTGAACAGAGATCAAAACTATTGGCTTTTGTTAAAAAGAATTAATAAAAGCTCTTGTTTTTTTAAAAGAACTACATATCTTAATGCTCTGCGCCTTTTAAGTAATACAGATGTTTACGATTACTTAATACTTGCATGGTAACATAAAATTTACATATAAGGGCTTTTATGAATACATCAGTCATTTCAAAAGAAGATCAAAAGATTGATAATCCTTTAATTGCAGCTCTGAGAGATTGTAAGCAAGCATTTATCATAACGTTTTTATTCTCTTTTGGAGTAAACTTACTCAATCTTATTACTCCATTATACTCATTACAAGTTCTTGATAGAGTACTTGGAAGTCAAAACAAATACACATTGCTAATGCTAAGTGTGATAATATTTTTCATATATATTTCGCATACATTATTGCAAATTGCTCGTTCTTTTATCCTGATAAAGGTTGGTGAATGGCTTGATAAAAAGATTTCTCCAAAGCTTTTTGCACACGCTGTATCTACCGCTGCTTTGCGCCCATCTTTGGGAGGAAGTCAGGTAATAAGAGAATTCAACAATATAAAGATGTTTCTTACTAGCGTTGGTATAAATAGCTTGTTTGACGCTCCTTGGTCTATCATCTACATAATAGTTGTATTCATGATCCACCCATACTTAGGATGGATAACTATTGTAGGTGTGCTTTTAGCATTATTTATGGCTATGCTAAATGCTCATGCTGTTAACGATACGCTATCAGCATCAAACGAAAGCAGCATCAAAAGCCATCATATGGCAGAAATTTCAACAAGAAATGCAGAAACCGTCCAAGCTATGGGAATGCTAAATAGAGTTCAGCATCGTTGGGCTACTATGAATAATCATGCATTAAAAATGCAATCGGTAGCAAGTTATAGAAATGGTGTCATATCCAATATGACAAAATTTTTCAGAGCTCTAATACAAGTGGCTGTAACTGGTGTAGGGGCATATATAGTGATAGCAAGTAATGGGCAGGACATGACAGCTGGTTATATGATAGCATCATCCATTATCGTTGGTAGAGCATTATCACCATTCGATGGAGCAGTCGACGTATGGAAACAAGCGAGTACCGCTATGAAATCATACAAAAAAATAATTTCCTTTTTAAATGATACAGTAAATACCGATGAAGGACTTTCGATTTCAGATACTAAGGGTAGAATCTCTGTAGAAAACGTATTTTTTGCACACCCTACTAAAGTACCTTCCCCGCAACCAAACTATACTTTAAAGGGCGTAAGTTTTTCTTTGGAAGCTGGTAAATCTCTTGCTATAATTGGTGCAAACGCAGCTGGTAAATCAACTCTATCGCGTCTACTAGTTGGTGTATGGAAACCAACGTCAGGACACGTCAGGTTAGATGATATAGACGTAATGTCTTGGAAACGTGAAGAATTTGGAAAGCACGTAGGTTACCTACCTCAAGGAGTTCAACTTTTTAATGGTACAATAAAAGAAAATATAGCACGAATGGATGAAAATCCAGATCCTGAATCAGTGATTAAAGCTGCGAAATTAGCTGGCGCTCATGACTTGATCTCAAGGCTTCCAAGCGGGTACGACACAGATATAGGAATCTCTGGTTCATCACTATCTGGCGGACAAAGACAAAGAGTAGGTTTAGCAAGAGCATTTTTTGGAAACCCAAAAGTTGTTATTCTAGATGAGCCAAATGCTAACCTTGATGAAAAAGGGGAGAAAGCCCTTATGGAAGCATTGACGAACTCTAAAGAAGAAAAAATAACAGCGATTATTGTTTCGCATAGACCGAGCATCTTATCCTTCGTAGATATGATAATGATACTACAAGATGGTATGATAGCAGCTTATGGTCCACGCGATGAGATAATGGCTAGATTTAATCAAGCCAACCCTGCTACCGCAGGAGCTAGCACAGAACAAAAAAAATAATAGAGATATATGAACAAAAAAACAGAGCACGATGAAAAAAAGAGTTCTATACAGGATGTAACCCCCAAAAAAATGGGAAGTTCTGATAGCAAAAAATCTTCAGAGAATGTTGAATATAAATACTCTGTGAATTTATCTTCTAGTGAAAAACAGCAAAGTGCAAATAAAACAACTCAAGGTCAAGCTTTGCCACCAAAGCCAGATTTTAAACAATCTTTGGAAGCCATAAAAAACAATCCTCAAGCCTTAAAAGCAATTAAAGAAGCATTATCTATAACAGATGCACCGGCTACTAAAAAAGACTTGGCGATACAAAAAACTAAGAAATTTACATTAGATCATTTACAAAAAACTTTAAAATCTTCTTTAAGAGCCTTAGATGTTTTTGTGAATTATATAGTAAAAAAAGATGGGCCAGGTAGGAATGATGTATTACAAAAGGCTCGTTCTCCAATATTATTTGGTTTTTGGGTTGCGTTTTTTACTTTTATTGTTGCAGGTGTGTGGTCAGGCCTTGCTCCACTAGATAGCTCTTCTCATGCTACAGGATTTGTAATACCAAGCGCGAAAAAGCAAGTTATTCAGCACAAAGAAGGCGGAATAATAGAAAAAATATACGTAAAAGAAGGAGACAAAGTTAAAGCAGAAGAGAAGTTATTACAACTTAGTGATAGAGTGCTAAAATCTCAAATAGTTGCTATAAAATCTCAAAGAAATTCAATGAAAAAACAGCTTGATTTAACTTCTAGCCAACTTGAAGAAATGCATAAATTATTTGCAGAAGGATTTGTTCAAAAAGATAGGCTTATACAATTACAATCACGAGAAGCTGATATAATAGGAAATCTAAGTGAACTAGAAGCAAGAATTATAAATGCGGAAGAAAGTTTTGAAAGGCTTCTTATAACAGCGCCAATTAGCGGAACCGTCAACCAGATACAATTTCATACACTAGGTGCTGTAGTACCTCAAGGTGGTACATTAATGACCATTACTCCAGATGATGATAATTTGATAATAGAAGCTTATGTAAGACCTGATGATATAGATACGGTATACGTTGGTTTAAAAGCTAAAATTAGGATTTCTGCATTTAAACACAGAAGCGTGTCTCCGTTAGATGGTATAGTTACTCATATTTCTTCAGACGTTGTTGAGCCTTCTCAGTATCATCATTCTCAAGAAACACCTCTTCTTCAACAAGGTGGGTTGCAGTACAAAGTAAAAATAGAAGTGGATAAGAATCAATTAACCAAAATATCAAAATATCGTAACTATGAACTACATCCAGGTATGATGGCCGATGTTATGATAGTGACAGGAGAAAGAACTGTGTTACAATACCTAATGGATCCAATAACATCTACTTTCTGGCACGCATTTATAGAAAAATAATGCACTCAGAAAAGTTGCAATAGACATATAGAGATGCAATATAAGACAAATACTCCACCTCCTCACTTATTTGTGCTTATTATTATAATCTCTTTTGCTGCAATGTGTTCTATATTTGTAAGCCCAACTTTACCTGCCATAGCAAATCAATTCAAGATCCAAAATAACGAAGTACAGAACATAGCCACATACTTTGTAATTGGTTATCTTCTTGGGCAACTCATATATGCCCCTTTGATAAAAGGGTTTGGGGTCAAAAAAGCTCTAAATTTTGGCGTTGTAATTTGCTTTATTGGAACAATAGCTTGCTACCTATCCTATTTTTTTAATACATTTGAGCTTCTTAAATACGGCAGATTAATTACTGGTGTAGGATCTGGAGTAGGATTCGTCACAATATACTCCACTATAAACAATATATACTATGAAGCTGATGCTAGAAAAATAACATCTTATACCTCTCTATCTTTCGTACTAGTTCCAGGAATTGCTATGGTTTTATCTGGAGTAATAGTGACCCATATTGGATGGCAATACTGCTTCCTCTTCTTGTCTCTATGGTCTTATTTTATTTATGCCTTGGGGAAAAATCTTCCAGAAACCGTGCCTACAGCAAAATTAGAAAAAATAAACATGAAATCCCTATTAACGAATTATTATCAGGTGATGAGTAAGAAAATACTTGTCTATGGACTAATGTACGGGGTGGCTGCATCAGCGTTTTATATATATGTAGCAACTGGTCCATTAATTATTATCAGCAATCTAAACAAGTCTGCAGAATATTATGCTACAAGTAACCTAATTGTAATTTTTGGTTACGTACTTGGAGGTATATATTCAATAAGAACTTCACATAAAGAATCTGCACACTCTATCTTGCTTGGGTGTGTTATCATGTCAATCTCAAGTGTTGTTCTATCAATAGCTCATCAACTAAATTACTTTAATACACCTATATTATTTTTTATAATATTTGCTGCAATTTACTTTAGCGTTCCAATGCTATTTTCGAATATATCTGTACTACTTCTTTCGAACAGCACAGAGAAATCAACTGTTTCATCTATTTTGGGTTTTCTGCACCTTGTTCCGCCATTATTTTTTCTTAAAATAATGGGCACATCCACACAACCCTCTGCCCTGCTGCCATTAATACTATGTATGATGTCAATCACCTTGATGCTGTTAAATGTGATTAGTAGAAAAATGAAAAAAGCCTAAGCAGACATCCATTGTTTGATATTGCTTTTATGACGCCATATAACTAACACGGACATTATCGAAAAAGTTACAACCAATCTAATATCATACGTCATGAAGTAACAAAATACTGGTATGATAGAAAAAGATACCAATGCAGCCACCCCAGAAATCCTTATAGAAAACAATGTGATTAACCAGATAATACAACCTACAAAACCTACTGCAGGACTTAACATTAGGAAAACTGCGAAAGAAGTAGCGACACCCTTTCCTCCTTTAAATTTTAACCATACTGGAAATATATGACCTACTGTAGCAATTACTCCTATGATCATAAGTAATAAGTAATCGTCACAAAACTTGCTCGCAATAAATATTGCTAGGGCGCCCTTACCACCATCAAAAACCAGAGTTAAAAATGCAATGAACTTACCAGAAGTTCTCAGGACATTAGTAGCCCCGATATTGCCTGATCCATGTCTTCTTATATCACCATTACCAGAAATTTTTGTAAACAGTAAACCAAATGGTACAGAACCCAATAAATAAGATAGCAAAAATAAAAGTAAATTTATTTTTTGACCACAGAAAAAATCACACATACTAATTAATCATTCAATATATTTTGGCCAGTTTTTTTCCAGTCAGAAAGAAAGTCAGCTAACCCTTTATCGGTTAACGGGTGTTGCACAAGTTGCTTAATAATAGAAGGCGGAGCAGTTACTATGTGCGCACCTAATAGCGCGGATTGGTGTACATGATATGTATTTCTAACTGAAGCCACTAAAACCTCAGTTTTAAAGTTATAATTTTGATATATATTGACTATATCAGATATCAATAACATTCCATCTTGCCCTATATCATCTAATCTTCCTACAAATGGTGAAATGAAAGATGCGCCAGCTTTTGCAGCTAAAAGAGCTTGATTTGCTGAGAAACATAGCGTAACGTTTACCATGATCCCATCTGAACTAAGTGCCTTACAAGCCTTTAAACCTTCTAGGGTCAAAGGGACTTTCACTGCAACATTAGATGCAATTTTTCTTAATTTGAGACCTTCTTTAATCATCTCAGCCGCATCTGTCGCTGTAACTTCCGCACTCACAGGGCCTTTTACTATTTCTGTTATCTGTTTTATTACATCAAAAAAATTCTGACCTGTTTTAGCAATAATAGATGGATTGGTAGTGACTCCATCTACTAACCCAGCTTCCACTAATAATTTAATTTCTGCAATATTAGCACTATCTATAAAAAACTTCATTTCGTTACCTAAAATATCCGTTACAGGATAATTGATATTATGATTTTATACAAGTTTTAATCATGTTCTAAGTTCTGCTTGGCGGAGTATATAATCTACCCACTTTGATGTGACTTTCTCTAAAAGAGAATTTTGAGATAAACGTGCATGTAAGTGTTTGAAGTCTACTTTGTTAGAATCTTGATCTTGATTTACACAGCTATACACATATGTTTCGATCCCTGTATTTGGATCAATATGTTTTTGTAAACATTGGGCACATATTTCTTTCATCATACATTGCATAGGTGAGTTGATACTTGCAATAGACTTATGGTCTTGTTTTAATTTTGATTTAAACTGGTATTTACGTGCATTATTTACAGCTTCCATCATGCCGCTCGATCCTATAGAAATAATCCTGTCGATGCTTTCTAGGTCAAATTCTTCTAAGCCAGATTTCTTAGTAGAATAAGCATCTATTGCGTCGACAATATTGCCATGAAAAGATATATCGTTTTCTCTGCTTTTGGTTAACATGGAATCATCACAACACCACACGACTTGATCCGCTGCCTTTTCTATTTCATCAACTTTAAATCTATCTTGTCCTTTTTTATACCCAGCAAAGTATAATACTTTACTACCTGCTTCCCTAAATGCTTTACCGATAGAAAATAATACGGCGTTTCCAAGCCCCCCTCCAACTAACATAACATTCTCGTTCGATTTGATCTCAGTTGGCTCCCCAGTAGGACCCATTAAAACAACTGGTTCTCCTTGCTTCAAAAATCTACATAAATCAGAAGCTCCCCCCATTTCTAATATTATAGTCGATATCAATCCTTTTTTCTTATCCACCCAAGCGCCAGTTAAAGCAATACCTTCCATAAGAAGGTTGGTTTGCTCTCCTTCAATATTTTTCTTTATTGAAAACTGATCGTAATTTTGCAGTTTGTAAAATTGTCCAGGCTTAAATGCTTGAGCAGCTAATGGTGCTTCAAAAATAACCTCTACTATATTTGGAGTTAAAATATTTACTTGATATACCTTTGCCAAAATCAAATTATTTATCTTAGTTAGGAACTCCGAAGAAGATTCTGCGGACTTTTTTTTCTCCACTAAGTTATCAGATATTGCTTTATAGTGATTTTTGGCACTTGCCATTGCCTTAACCACATTGCCTTTATATTTTGGATGTAGATCCCCAAAAATACTAACTGAATTTCCAGTAGAAGATTCTTTTGAGATAACCACTTCACTATCTTCAAGAATTTTAAAATACTTACCTTCTAATGGAAAATTTTCTGGGTCTTCTTTTGTTAACACAGTATTTGGATTAGTCCCAGTAGCTACTAATAATGTTTTTGCTGGTATTTCAACGATATGATTCCCAACAAGACATTCTATAGAATTAATATACTCATGTTTATCTAATTTAATTTCTCGTGGAATAGCATTCTCTATAAATTCTATTCCTTCTTTAAAAGCAAAGTCTACTTCCTCAGGATTTAATCTATAACTAGGTGCATTCTGTATTGTTTTTCTATATATTAATTTAACGCCTCCAATATTTTGAATGATTTTAGAAAAAGATACTAACCTTTTTTCTAATGCTGCTAATGCTCTTTCTTTTTGAAATATCTCTGCATGAGAAATAAATTCATTAGCGATTTCTCTATCTAAATCATTCCAATCTTTTTCTACCCAATCTTTACCAAAGGATTCAACTAATTTTTTATATCTTGTAGAAAACTTTTCTACTTGTCTTACATAGTAAGTCATTGATTCTGTAGCGGTATCAATCGCAGTCAACCCGCCACCTACAACAACTATAGGAAGACGTATTTGTAAGTTTGATATTGATGCTTTTTTTGCTGCACCAGTTAATTGCAAAGACATTAAAAAGTCTGATGCTGTTCTAACGCCTAAAGCTAAAGCATTTGGTATATCTAATATATTAGGCTTTCCTGCACCCATAGATAACGAGATATGATCAAAACCAAGCAAGAATGCAGATTTATAATCGATATTACTGCCGAACCTTGTGCCTCCAAACATTCTAAAATTACTATTACGTTCTAATATTAACCTAATAATTTTCAAAAAGTTTTTATCCCACCTGACTGTAATTCCATATTCTGCTACACCACCAAATCCATATGGCACTCTATCATCAAGATCTTCGAAAATATCATTGATATTTTTTATTGGTACAAAAGGAACCCTGTTTCCATGGCAATCCACCCCTGATATACTAGAGTCTAAGTGTTCTATTTTGAGTCCATCTATTGCAACCACAGTGTGCCCTTCTGTTAATAGGTAATGCGCTAAAGTAAATCCAGCAGGACCAAGGCCTACAACTAAAACTTTAGAATTAGTGGGCTCTTTTATAATATGATTTGTAACTTTTAGTGGATTCCATTGAGTTAATAACCGATATATTTCAAATCCCCATGGAAGATTCAAGACGTCTCTTAAAATACCAGTTTCAGCTTGTGGAATATTCACCGCGTCTTGTTTCTGATATATGCATGACTGCATACAATCATTGCAAATTCTATAGCCGGTAGCGGCTACCATTGGATTATCTATTATAGCAGCTGCTAATGACCCTATATTGATATTATGAGATTTTAAAAAATTCATTTCTGAAATTTTTTCCTCTAACGGGCACCCTGCAAGCTCGGAGCCAAAAACATTCTTTTTTAACTGAATTTTATTAGATTCTTTTGAATGTTCTTTTAAGCCTTTGGAGCAAGAATCTTTTTCTTGCTTATGACAATAAATACAATAATTTGTCTGATCTAATACTTCCTTCATTCCATATTCTTCAGAAGTCAGAGAAAAACCATCTCTAGATACTAAATCTTCTTCATAGGCTTTTAGCACTGCAATATTGTTACGAACTTCTGTATCTATATTCAGAGCATTTTCTAAATCCTTTTTCGATGGAATTTTAAATAGAACCCAATTCTTATAAAGTCTCTTTCCTTCTTTCGATAAACATGCCCAAGCAGAGTACTTAGATAATAAATCCAAATCTGCAACATGCTGCTCTTTATTATTTAGCATCTCCATAACTAAATTTGAGAATGCAATTTCAGAAAAGTTATTACCTAATAGAGAGTTAATCTTGTTATAACTTTCTAGAGAGTTAAATTCGCTCCAATCTTCCTTTCCGTAATCTCGTATTGCCTGCCTTTGTACAAAAAGCCTTTTACATTTATAAATATTAGAAAGTTTAGTGTGGGTATTTTCTAGTGATTCGAGCTCTGACTTTATATCAAACATCTCGCAAATGAACTTCTCTAAGTAGGGAGCAACTTCAATAATAAAGCTCGAGTAATCTTTTCCAGATAAATTTAATTTCCTGACTTCAAAGATTTTTTTTAAGAGGTCCGCATCTTCAGTTCCCATGAATTCATTAAAAGCATTATCTACTTTAATTAAGCCATGATGTGAGTATAGGTCAGAAAATTTGATACCAAATTTTAGGTTGATACTGTTCATTATATAAGTAAATTAGTGTTATAAAATAAAATTGGAAAGGTCTTTCTTTTTCACTATGTCACCTACCTGTTTGGCAACCATCTCTTTATTGATGAGAAACTTTGTTTCCTTATTACTAGGGGCATCAAAACTAATATCCGCAAGTAGTCTTTCTAAAATTGTATGTAATCTACGAGCTCCTATATTTTCTATATCTCTATTAACAATAGTAGCGATTTCTGCCAATTCCTCGATTCCATCTGTGGTAAACTCCAATGTCACACCTTCTGTAGCCATTAAAGCTTTATATTGCTTTATCAAACTAGCATCAGGTTCAACAAGAATTTTTATCATATCTTCCTTTGTAAGATCATGTAATTCTACCCTAATAGGCAAACGACCTTGTAATTCTGGCAATAGATCTGACGGCTTTGAAGTATGAAACGCACCAGAACCAATGAATAAAATATAATCAGTCTTTACTGTTCCGTATTTTGTGGTAACGGTAGTACCTTCTATCAGTGGAAGTAGGTCGCGTTGGACACCTTCTCTACTAATTTCTCCACCTTTTGAATTTCCACCGCTAGAAGTAATTTTATCTATTTCATCTATAAAAACTATTCCGTCATTTTCTACTAAATAAATTGCTTCAGTAATAATTCTATCTTCGTCCAAGAGCTTATTTGATTCTTCTTCTATTAATACGGAATATGAATCTTTAACTTTCATTTTTTTTGTAATAGTTTTTTTATCAGAGCCCAAAGCTTTGCCTATCATGTCTCCAAGGTTGATTACTCCCATTTGACTTCCTGGCATACCAGGTATATCAAAAGAAGGAACCGATGATTTTAATGGGATTTCTTGGAGTTTGATTTCAATTTCTTTATCGTCTAACTCTCCTTTAAGGAGCATTTCTCTAAATTTTTCTTTGGTACCTTCAGAAGAACTTCCGACCAACGCATCAAGCACCCTATTCTCTGCAGCTTTCTTTGCTTTCTCATACTGAGACTTACGAATTCGATCTTTTACCATGGCAATTGCAATATCAAGCAAATCTCGAATCACAGAGTCGACATCTCTACCAACATAACCAACTTCTGTAAATTTTGTTGCTTCAATTTTGATAAATGGAGCTCTAGCAATTTTTGATAATCTCCGTGCAATTTCGGTCTTACCAACTCCAGTCGGACCAACCATAAGAATATTCTTTGGTGCTATTTCTTCACGAAGATCACTTGAAACTGCTTTTCTCCTATATCTATTACGAAGAGAAATTGCAGCAGCTTTCTTTGCCTCACTTTGCCCAACGATAAATCTATCCAACTCATACACTATCTCTTGTGGTGTCATCGATTCTTTAAGGTCTAATAAAGCTCTTTTTTGATCTTCTTCTTTCATATTATTCTAAAGTTTCTATTGTTATATTATGGTTAGAAAACACACATATATCTGCAGCTACTTTCATAGACTTTCTTACGATATCCTCTGCATCATAACCTTCGACATCTAAAAGAGCGCACGCAGCTGATTTTGCATAAACACCACCTGATCCAATAGCCGCAACGCCATTTTCTGGCTCGAGCACATCTCCTGTTCCAGTCAAGATAAGAGAAGTGTCTTTATCCACAACTATCATCATAGCTTCAAGCTTCCTTAGATATTTATCGGTTCTCCAATCTTTTGCTAACTCTACGCAAGAGCGAGTTAATTGAAAATTATACTTTTCTAATTTTCCTTCCAACATCTCATACAATGTAAGAGCATCTGCTGTAGAACCTGCAAACCCAGCAAGTATTTTTCCTCCAGCTAATATTCTTAATTTTTTTGCTGTTGCTTTAAAGATTGTATTGCCCAAAGAAACTTGGCCATCAGCAGCTATAGAAACTTTTTTGCCTTTACGTACTGACAGTATGGTTGTACCATGTAGAAGCATAATAATCCTTATTGATTTAACCTTAAAATTCGTCTAACTAATAATGTCAGATTATACGATTTTTGCAACCGATATTATGATAGAACGTTAGTCTGAAAAGATTCCAGGGGCAGCACATGAATATTTTAAAAGAAGACTCACAGCAACGTGTAAAAATAAAAGTCGAGCTTTTAGAGAAATTAAATTCTCTTGATTTGATGGATTTATGTGATGCTACAGAATCTACAATGCTTGATACTTATGGATTCAATATAGGTTTTAAACAATGGCAGCCACCATTACGTGACAATCTTGAGTCTTATTTCAAAGGAGTCATGGTTGTACCAGAGCGTAAATTGATAATTGCCAGAACAGATAATACAATAGCGGGCTCACTACAGTTGCTACTTCCTCACTCATCAAACCAAACTTCCAATTTTAGAGTATCAATAGATAACCACTTTGTTGCACCTTGGGCAAGGAATCTAGGTGTCGCAAGGAAAATGCTACTCTTTACAGAAGAATACGCTAAGTCAAGAGGCTACTTAGTAATAGATTTAAGCGTTCGATCAACACGCGAACCAGCAATTACTCTATACGAATCCTGTGGTTACAAAAAATGGGGAACTATGGAAAAGTACCAACAAGTTGGGGATAAAATTATTAGCGGTTATTTTTATTCTAAAAATTTAAATACGGAGGAGTTATGATTGATACATATGATAAAAATAATGTATTTGCAAAAATTATAAACAAAGAAATTCCTTGTAATGCTATTTATGAAGACGATCATGTTTTATGCTTTGAAGACAGATCTAAATCAGCAAAGATACACTGGCTTGTAATACCAAAAACGCCTCACAGGTGTTTTCATGATTTTATTTCTAATTCTGATGACAAAGCAATTGCATCATTCTTTAAAACAATAAAGAAAATTACTGAGGAAAACAAACTTGATGAATTTGGATATAAATTAGTAACAAACAATGGAGAAAGAGTTGGACAATCAGTATTTCACTTTCATGTGCATATATTATCTGGAGAAACAATGAATGGCTTATAAAGCATGGTGCCATCAGTGAGAATTGAACTCACGGCCCCTTCCTTACCAAGGAAGTGCTCTACCACTGAGCTATGACGGCTTATAACTACAACAAAGTATCTATAATTTTTATTCGAGAAAGTCAATTAATTATAAAAATCTCATGAATACAGAAACTAATAATAATAATTTAAAAGAAAAAAAAGCTGAGAAAAAAAATAAAGTTTTGTCCGATGCTTTACGCTCAAATCTACTCAGGAGAAAAAATAAATCAAAAAAGAGCAACAAATCCTAGCAAACTTTGTTATTTAATAGTATTTTATTACGTATCATTATAAAAAACTTTGTAAAAACATGCTTTTATCAGACAAGACAATTGCCGAACTAGTAAAATCACATCAAATGATAGAGCCTTTTTCTGAGACCCAGAGAAGATATGATGAAAAAAATAATAAAATTATATCTTATGGACTATCTTCTTATGGATACGATGCAAGAGTATCTAATGAGTTTAAAGTATTCACAAATATCAACTCTGATGTTGTTGACCCCAAAAATTTTGCAGCAACAGGCCTTGTAGATAAGACAGGAGCGGTATGTACAATACCACCAAATAGTTTTGCACTAGCAAGGACTGTAGAGTATTTTAGAATACCAAGGGACGTTATGGTAATTTGTGTAGGTAAATCCACTTATGCAAGATGTGGTATTATAGTAAACGTAACTCCATTAGAACCTGAATGGGAAGGTCACGTAACTTTAGAATTCTCTAACACTACACCTCTGCCAGCTAAAATATATGCCAATGAGGGAGCATGCCAATTTATATTTTTGCGTGGAGACAAAGAATGCCTTACATCATATAAAGACAAGAGCGGCAAGTACATGGGACAAACAGGAGTTACTTTACCAACAATGTAAATTTATTATGTTAAAATTATATTTTGTAATACTGTCTTTTTTTATAATACACACTTCAAGCATGGCAGAGAATAGCCATCACTTTTATCAAGTAGATGAGGATATAATTTTAGGTGATAAAAACGCTAAGGTTACAATAATAGATTACTCTTCATTTAGCTGTCCAGGTTGTGCGATGTTTCATAATGACATACTGCCATTACTAGAAAAAGAATATATAGATACGGGAAAAGTAAAACTTATTTTTAGAAACTATCCGCTAAGAGCTATAGATCTTAAAGCTGCCATAATACCAATATGTGGAGATCAAGATCAATATTATCCGTTTATAAAAGTATTATTTCAAACACAAAGAAATTGGGCTAATGAATCCTCACATCCAATTGAAACTTTAGAACATATAGCAAAATTAGGTGGCCTGTCAGGAGAATCAATTCAGAAATGTTTCAATAACAAAGCTTTAGAAGAAAAATTGATTACATCTCGTCAAATCGCACAAAATGAGCTAGGAGTCAAAGCTACTCCAACTCTAATAATAAACGGTAAAATATACGAAGGCAATCCTAACAAAATAAAGTTATTTGAGATGATTGACAGTGCATATAATGCTAAAAACTAATTAAAAATGGATTCATTAGAAAAAACAAAAAAAGAATTAGAGAGAATAAAAAACAAACATTCTATAGCAAAGAGGGTTTTAAAATCAAATATCCCTATGTCATTTAAAATATGCATAGAAATATCATCTGCTATAATAGCTGGACTTATTATTGGTACTCTACTTGATAAATTGTTTGAGACTAAAATGATTTTTAAAATATTGTGTCTGATTTTAGGTTGCATATCTAGCTTCAGAACTATATATAATTTAATGATGAAAAAATAGGAATTATGGAAAATCCTTTAGATCAATTTAAGCTTATAAATTTAGTCCCAATAAAATTTGGAGAGTATGATCTTAGTTTTACAAACTCCTCATTATTTATGGTGCTAGCATTATTACTAATATCATCCTTTTTTATATTATCTTTTAGAACTTCAAAATTAGTCCCAGGAAAAATGCAATCGATAGCTGAGATGATATACAATTTTGTTCTAGACACACTTAATACTAATACACATGGCAAAGGAGAGAAATATTTTCCTTTTATCTTTAGCTTATTTGTATTCATCCTTACATTAAATCTATTTGGATCTATACCATATGGCTTTACGGTCACGAGTCATATATCTATTACATTTGCTATGGGAATGTTAGTATTCATATCTATCACAATAATAGCCTTTGCTATCCATGGTTTAAAATTCTTTTCGTTCTTCCTTCCAACGGGTACGCCTATGTTTTTAGCTCCTTTAATGATAGTGCTTGAATTCTTTACATACATGGTTAGACCAGTGAGTTTATCTATACGTCTTGGGGCAAATATGATTGTAGGACATATTTTGATATTTGTGATCGCCTCTTTCATTGTAGCTATGGGTTTCTGGGGGTTTTTACCAATTTCATTTATCGTAATTTTCACTGGATTCGAACTTTTTGTTGCTGTCCTGCAAGCTTATATATTCACGATATTGAGCTGCGTTTATCTTAATGATGCTATTAACTTGCATTAGGAGTAATAATTTTATATATTTACTTATTATAACTTAATAGAGAAAAAGTATGGACCCAGTTGCATTTAAATATATAGCTATTGGACTCATGTCATTTGGTATGCTCGGTGCGGCTATTGCTGTGGCGAATGTATTCGCCGCGTTGATTAACTCAATTGCAAGAAATCCATCTGCTGAAGATAAAATGGCACGTTATGCCTTGATTGGAGCTGGTATGGCTGAAGCCATGGGGATCTTTGCCTTAGGTATAGCAATAATTTTGATATTTATGTAAATATGCCACAGTTAGATTTTGCTACATATCCTTCACAATTTTTATGGCTACTTATAATCTTTTTTCTTCAGTATATTATAGTAGCTAAAATTATTGTTCCTGGTTTTCAGAAGATCTATAAAGCACGTCAGAAATATATTAATAACGAAATCACAGCCGCTGAAGCTTTAATTAAAAAAGCTGACTCTTTAAGAAAAAATTATGAATCTAAATTGCTCAAATCTAGAGAAAATAACGCCAAAATCACCAATGAAACAGTTGCTGAAATTCAAAAATCTGTAGATCAAAAAATCTCTGAAGTAGAAGAAAAACTAGCATTAGCTCTAAAGAAACAAGAAGAAGATTTACAAGCGCTTGCTACTGCTGCAAAAAAAGAGTTAGAAGTCATTGCAATACAGTCTGCCTCTTTAATTCTGAGCAAGTCTACAAAACGCAATGTGACTTATAAAGACCTTAATAAGTATATAAACTGATATGAGTATACATTCTTGGGAAGCTATATCTTTTATAATATTCATATCTCTTATATTTAAGCCTACAAAAAGGTTTTTTGTAAATTATCTAAATCAATACTCTATATCCATAAGCAAAAATATTGAAGACGCTACAAGATTAAAAGACGAAGCACAGAAAAGCGTAAATTATTACTCACAAAAACACGAAGAATTTACAAAGATAATAAAAGAGATTAACGATAACACACAATATAACATTAAAAAATTAAAAGAAACTTCTGAAAAGAATCTAGAAAACAGAATTGATCAGAAAATGCGGATACATGAAGAAAGCATAGAAATACACAAGAAAGAACAACTCTCCAAAATGAGGATAGATACATTCAAAAAGGCACTATGGATAGCAAAGCAGTATCTCAAAGATCACAACGACACCTCCCTATCCAAAGAAGATATTGAAGAAACTCTTGCCACTACAAAAAACAAACTAACCTCTACTAACCTAGAATGACAGAACAAAAAAAAGGATTATTTATCACATTCGAAGGATGTGAAGGCAGTGGAAAAAGTACACAAAGCAAATTGCTTAATAAATGGTTCTTAAAAAACAATATAAATGCAATTCTTACTAGAGAACCAGGCGGTACAGAGACAGCAGAAAAAATTAGAGAAATCATCCTAAATAAAGACATAAAGCTTGAGATCGGAAGCCAGTTACTTTTGCATTTTGTCTCTAGGATAGAACATTTCTACGACTTAATTAAACCTTCATTATTAACCAATATCCATGTAGTCTGTGATCGATTTTTAGATTCAACAGTAGCTTATCAACATTATGGCCATAACATGGATTTGAATCTAATATATAAAATCCATGAAAATTTATTAGAAAATATTACACCAGATATTACATTTATATTAGACATAGACATTGAGACCCACAAAAAAAGACTAGCAAAGCGTAATTCTTCAAAAGACCGATATGAGACTTTAAATGATGATTTCCATTTAAAAGTCATAAGGGGCTTCAGAAAAATCGCAGAAAACGATAAAGAACGTTGTTATCTTATAGATTCTTCAAGTACCGTAGAACACACTCACAACGCTATCGTAAAGAAAATACAATCATATTTAACAAAACCTAATTTACTTAATAAATTATAAATTATTTGGGTATAACATATCTTCTTTATAATCGTAATTTGTAAAGATGCATTTTAAATACCAGTACATCACCACAAAAAAAATAAAAAAAAGTTTCAATATATGGGATGCTTTTGCTATCACATTGGTGATTTGGTTATTTGTGGCATTAAAAAATACAATGGGTTACATGTCTTCCCCTGTGCCGTTAAGCCTTGAGCACACACTATCGCTAGATCCTCTTCATTTACCTGAATATGCATTCCGTTCTATCATTAGAATATTTCTTGCTTTAATAGCATCGGTTATTTTTTCTGTAATTTATGCTTTAATAGCAGCTAAAAATAAATATTTACAAAAAGCCATGATATCTCTTCTAGATATTATGCAATCCATACCTATATTAGGTTATTTATCATTTACATTGGCTGGATTTATCGCATTATTTCCAGGAAGGATGCTTGGTTTAGAATTAGCAGTTATATTTACAGTATTCACATGTCAAGTTTGGAATATAACATATTCCATATACCAATCTATAATTACAATACCAGAGAACCTCAAGAATACAGACACAGTATTTAAACTAAATCCTATACAGAGATTTATTTTAGTCGAGTTTCCATACGCAATACCATCATTGATATGGAACATTATGATATCGATCTCTAATTCATGGTTCTTTGTTGTTGCTTCAGAAGCTATTATAGATGGAAACAATGCGTTCTTTTTACCGGGCATTGGCTCTTATATTGCTTCAGCAATAGGACATGAAGATTTGCATTCTATTTTTTATGCAATAGGAACAATGGGGGTTATAATACTGTTGTATGATCAATTCTTATTTAGACCACTAGTAGAATGGTCAAAAAAATTTCGATACGACTTTACGCAATCCGATTCAGGATTCAACAAATCATGGGATAAAAAATTAGTAACAAACTCAAAAATCCTTAAAATTCTAAATCACCCATTCAAAAAAATCTATAGATATCTTATAGCCCATAGGTTTGCAGATAGTGTCACAAATAATCATAATTCCTCTAAAAGGACCAAGTCTTCGGTAAAGAAACATGAAAGAATAAAAGAGATATTTTGGTATCTTGTTGTCTTTATGTTGTCTGGGTATTCGCTCTATAAAGTAGGGATTTTTTTACATACTGAAATACCAATTTCAGAAATCCAGCATACATTATATCTAGGTTTGATCACAACGATAAGGATCATAGCAGTAATGCTAATAACAGTAGTAGTATGGCTACCAATAAGTATTTATATAGGATTTAATCCAAAACTTGCGAAGATAGCACAACCTCTAGCTTTAACATTTGCTTCATTTCCTGCAAACTTAATATTCCCTTTGTGTATATTTGTTATACAGAAATATAACTTAAACCCAGATATATGGCTTAGTGTTTTACTAATACTCAGTATGCAGTGGTATTTAGTATTCAACATCATAGCAGGTGCCTCAACATTTCCTGCAAACCTAAAAGAAGTAGTAAAAACATTTGATATAAAAGGTATAAAATTACTATTTAAAATAATAACTCCATCAATTTTACCTCATTTTTTAGTTGGAGCTATAACTGCTTGGGGAAGCGCCTGGAACTCTACCATAGTTGCAGAATTTGCAGAATGGGGAACAACAAAATTAACGGCTACTGGAATAGGAGCATATGTCACAGAGGCAAATAATGCAGGAGACATGTCTAAAATCATCCTTGGGATCTTGGTCATGCTTATATACATAGAATTTTTCAATCGTTTTTTTTGGAGACCACTATTTCACTACGCAGATAAAATGGAGAAATTAAAAAACTGAAAATGAAAAGAAAGCGCAATCCACTGCTAGAATTAAAAAATATTTCTTATAGCTTTGAATCTGATTCTGGCAAGAAGAAAGAAATTCTCAAAAAGATAAATTTTAGATTATATGAAAATGATTTTATTGGCATTACAGGACAATCTGGTGCTGGAAAAACAACATTATTAAAAATAATTGCTGGGCTAATAAAACCAACAAAAGGTTATTTAAATATATCTCAAGAATTACCAAAGATCTCAGTGGTATTTGAAGACGCTTCACTTTTTCCATGGCTTGATGTAGAAGAAAATATAAAACTTGGTCTAAGATCTAGTTACCTTTCTGAAAAAGAGGAAGATACTAAAGTGGAAGAAGTTATAGACTTAATAGGCCTTGCTGAGCATATAAAATCTTACCCTAAAGCGCTTTCAGCTGGAATGAAGCAACGAGTTAACTTCGCAAGAGCCCTAGTCTCTCAACCTGATATCCTTTTAATGGATGACCCATTCGTATCACTTGATGTATTAACAGCCGAATCACTAAGAAACGATCTTTTTGATTTTCTAAACCAAAATATCATAAATGTAAAAGCTATAATAATAGTTACGCATAACATTCATGATATTATGAAATTGTGTAAGTCAGTGTTTGTAATGAAACATTCACCTACAGAGCTATATTCCTCTATAAAAATCGATCTTCCATTCCCTAGAAGTGCAAATTCACGTAAATACAATCAAATTTTAGAATTCATATACAACGATCTAAGTGAAAAACTCAACTACTCCTTAGAAGGAAAGAAGATGAGTATTTATAAGAAATATCTAGCTCTCTCAGAAGTAGTGCCCTCATCTATACAAAGTTTTTTAGAAATTTTGATAAAAAGATATGATGGCCACTCTGATATAAATACTATAACAAAAGAACTGGCCATAAATGACAGGCAGATGGCAGCAATAGCAGAATTTGCTGCACTGCTAAATTTAATTAAAATGAAAAAAGGTAAAATGAATGTAACTGCCTTTGGAAAAACGATGCATTCAAAGCCTACCATAGAAGAGCAAGAAAACTTCTTCGGTAAACAATTAGAAAAAGAAGTACCTATCATAAAATATCTACATGGACACACTTCAAGAGGGCTAGAGAAATTCCATGGTATTTTAGAGGCCTCATTAACAAATAGACAAGCAGAAAAAGTTGCTACTACGTTGATTTCATGGGCAAGGTTTGGCAGAGTTAGATAAGCAATACCTGCTCACCAGACTAAATCAAAGACTCTGTAAATATTGAATTATTTCTTTCTTGTCCGCTGTAAATTTCGATTTACACCAAAAATCCAACCCTTTTTTTAGAAGCACACCAACCTCTTTCCCTTCAGTAATATGAAAAATTTTCATAATTTCATTGCCGCTTAGAGGAAATTCGATAGTTTCATTTATATACTTTTTTACTTCAGAAATTATATTGTATTTATTCAAATCTTTTTTCAGCAATATAGACAACAAAGAATCAATTAAAATTTCTCTATCTTCATATATAAACTTATATAAATCATTCTCTATTTTCTCTATACCTAAGACTGAATTTTTTTTCAGTAATTTAAGGTACGATATATATTTATTAGGTAAATTAAAAAGCAAAACAAGAGATTCGATATTAATATGATTAAAATCAGCAATAATAAACATCTTTAATAATGGCTGATCTAAAGAGCAATGATTCAATACAGATAATTCTTTTAATTTTACCAGCTGATCTAATGTAGCTTCATTTATACGATGCTCAAAAAGACTATCTAATATGCCATTATCTAGCATAATCTTTAGGCTCCTAATACAATCTTGGTGTTCTAAAATTTTATAAAATTCATAAAATTTTCTCTCAGCAGATAAATCTTGTATTTTTTGAGCGTACTTTGTACAAGCATTGAGCGATAATTGATCTATATCCTCTCTTCCATAATAAGTATAGAATCTAAAAAATCTCAATATTCTCAAATAATCTTCTTGTACTCTCTGTTCTGGATCGCCAACAAATTTTATAATGCCTTTTTTTAAATCTGCTACTCCATTAAAATAATCATATAATTGATTGTTATATGGGCAATAACTCATCGCATTAATAGTAAAGTCTCTGCGAAGAGCATCTTCTTTCCAATCATCAGAATATTCTACCACGGCCCTTCTGCCATCAGTAGACACATCTCTACGAAGGGTGGTAATTTCATATGAATACGAATTCAAAACAACTACAATAGTGCCGTGATCTTTACCTATGTTGATAGTTTTTATGTTTTTAGATTTGAATGCAAGCTCAACTTGTTCGGGTCTTAAAGTAGTAGCGATATCTAAATCATTGATTTCTTTGTTACAGAGTGTGTTTCTGACACATCCACCAACAAAACGGCTCTCTCCACCTTGCTCTTGCAAGATAGAGAAAACCTTTGATACATCTCGAAATTTTATTAAACTCTCTAACATTAGAACTTGAATAGATTAAACTAAAAAACCTTAATCTATGATTCTATATGAAAAAATATCTTTTTTTAATAACTAAAAATTAAAATACTTTTTCTTACTCACTGCCTCAGACTTTTTCTCTTCACTTTTTTCTTGTGGTTTGGGTTTTGACTCCTTAGAAGAAGTAGAATGAGATTCATTAGTAGGGTTAGAGTTAGAGTGAGAACTAGAGCTTGGTTTTCTCTTATCATTAGAAAACTTAGATCTTGGACCGCCAGAACTAGAAGAAGACCCTGTTTTAGATTTAGATGATTCTTTCATAGTAAGTTTGATCTTACCTTTTCTGTCATCCATTTCTATAACTCTGATTTTTATTAAATCGTCCTCATTAAGCACGTCTCTAATATTCTCAACCCGCTCTTCTCTAATTTCACTAATATGTAGAAGACCTTCTTTTCCTCCCATAAAAGCGACAACAGCACCAAAGTCTAATATTTTAGTAACACGACCGTCGTATTCTTTATCTAATTCAGGTTCGAAAACAAGCGCATTAATCATATCTATAGCTTTTTGTGAAGCCTCTGCATCTGATGCAGAAATAGAAACTGTACCATCATCAGCTATATCAACTTTAGCACCCGTTTTTTCACAAATTTCTTTAATGTTTTTTCCACCCGGTCCTATAATCGCACCAATTTTACTTTTATTAACTGTGATTTTAGTGATAGTAGGAGCATATTTACTAATGTCTTCTCTAGAAGCGGAAAGCGATGTATTCATTTTATCTAGAATAAATAATCTACCTTCTTTTGCTTGCTCTAGTGCTTCCTTCATTATTTTTAGATTCACACCGTCAATTTTGATATCCATTTGTAACGCTGTAATACCTGAAGATGTCCCTGCAACTTTAAAGTCCATATCGCCTAAGTGGTCTTCATCACCTAAGATATCAGATAGCACAACAAATTTATTTCCTGAATCCATAATCAAGCCCATAGCAATACCAGCTACAGGACTTTTTAAAGGAACACCCGCATCCATCATAGACAATGATGCGCCACAAACTGTAGCCATTGATGACGATCCATTACATTCAGTAATTTCAGAAACTGTTCTTATTGTATATGGAAACTCTTCTTTTGATGGCAGCATTGGACGTATAGCTCTCCATGCTAATTTACCATGCCCTATTTCCCTTCTTCCTGCTGGTCTTAAAGCCGAAACTTCTCCTACACAATAAGGAAGGAAGTTATAATGAAGCATAAATTTTTCTTTGGTCATTCCGTTTAGAGAGTCAACCATCTGCTCATCATCTCCACTACCAAGTGTAGTTGTTACAAGAGCTTGTGTTTCGCCTCTTGTAAACAATGCAGAACCATGCGTACGAGGAAATATAGATACGTCTGTATCAATATTTCTTATAGATCTGTTATCCCTACCATCGATTCGTTTACCATGCTTCAGGATATTATCTCTAACGATTTTTTCTTGCACTGATTTAAATGCTGCAGAAACTTCGAATTCAGAATATTTTTCAAAATCAACTTTAGAAAAAAGATCAGCTTTGATCTCTGTAATCATTGCATTACGTACTTTTTTCTCCTTTTCTGAATAAGCTTTTACAAGGCCTTTTTCAGATTCTGACATAACATAATTTATTAATGATTCATCAGTTTGTTTTGTTTTAAATTCCCATTTAGCTTTTCCTACAGACTTATCAAACTCATTAATCATAGTAATGATAGGCTGCATATTTTTGTGGCCAAATTCTAAAGCCTCTAGCATCCTTTCTTCTGAAAGCTCATGCGCTTCAGATTCAACCATAAGTATAGAATCCTTTGTACCAGCAAGAACTAGATCAAGTGTTAAAGAATCAACATCTTTATTTGGATTTACAATAAATTCACCGTCAACAATCCCAACTCTAATACCTGCTATAGGTCCCATAAAAGGCACGCCAGCTATTGCAAGAGCTGCTGATGCACCAATCATAGCAAGTATATCAGCATTATTCTGAGCATCATATGATAGTAATGTACAAATTACTTGTATCTCATTATTAAAACCTTTTGGAAATAGAGGTCTTATTGGTCTATCTATTAGCCTTGAAGTCAAAGTTTCAAACTCTGAAGGCCTTCCTTCTCTTTTGAAGAAACCACCAGGAATCTTTCCTGCTGCAGCTGTCATTTCTCTGTAGACAACTGTAAGAGGCATGAAATCTATACCTTCTATGGATTTTCCAGCTACTGCAGTACATAATAAAGATGTATCTCCAGAGGTAACAAGTACAGCACCATCTGCAGGCCTTGCTAACCTACCTGTTTCCAAAGATATTTTGTTTCCACACCAATCAATTTCTTTTTTAATCACTTTAAACATATATTATTTCCTTAGGCCTAATGCCTTTATTAAATTATTGTAACGATCCTCTGATTTCTTCTTTAAATAATCAAGGAGACTTCTTCTTCTATTCACCAAAGCCAGCAACCCTCTGCGAGAGTGAAAATCTTTTTTATGAGTCTTCATATGACCCGTAAGGTTCAATACTCTTTCTGTAATAACAGAAACTTGCACTTCAACAGAACCAGTGTCTTTTTTTGATAATTGAAATTTTTCAATCAATTCTTGTTTTTTTTCTTTAACTATCGACATCGATAATACTCCTTATTAAAATTAAAAATTCTGACCGGCACAAAATACGATTCTGTGATTTTTCCAACCGCAAGAAGCTTATCTGAGTTTTTTGCTAAAAACACTTTTGAATCTTGCTCACAGATGCTTTCTTCTATCTTAATTTTTACGCCATTAAGTAGCTTTTGAGCATCTTCTTTGGAAAAAAAGATAGCCGGGATGTCGTCCAGCACACTATCTACCGAGATCAAACTCTCGTCGAGGGCGCCATTATGCACTATTTTTTCTAATTCTTCCAGAGAAATTAAGTTTTTTTTATCAAAAACGCCAACTTTAGTCCTTCGTAAGCTTGTAATATAGCCGATTCCACCAGTTTTTTTTGCCAAATCATGCCCAAGAGATCTGATATAAGTACCTTTACCACATTCAGCTTTGAATTTAACTGATTTTTCACTTTGATTAAAATCTAATATTCTAAGAGATTTAATAAAAATTTCTCTTTCTTTTAGAATAACTTCTTCTCCTAATCTCGCCATCTCATAAGCTTTTCTTCCTTGAACTCTAATAGCAGAAAAAACTGGAGGCTTCTGCATGATATTGCCTAAGTAATGAGGAATCACATCTAAAATAGTTTTTTCATCTGGAAAAAAATCATTTTCCTCTACAACATCGCCTTCTTCATCGTACGTAGTTGTTTCCTTTCCAAATTGCAGAGTAAACTCATATTCTTTCTGATCATCCTGTATAAAAGAGACAGTTTTTGTAGCTTCTCCTATCGCTACCGGCAATACACCTGTAGCTAAAGGATCTAAGGTACCACCATGACCGACTTTTTGAGTTTTCAGAAGATATCTAACAATAGAAACTATTTTTGCAGAAGATAATCCGTGAGGTTTATCAATATTGAGCCAGCCACATATGTTCATAAATAACAACTATTCCTTTAGTAGGCTTTCAATATGAGCTGCATTATCAAAAGATTCATCTAGTATGAATTTTAAATTCGGTACATATCTGAGTTTTACTTTTTTTGCCAAAAAGAATTTAAACTTTGGAATTAAAGAAGTCATGCTTTCTAGAAATAAGTCTTTGTTCATTTTTTCATTAAACAAGAAAAATATATAAACATTAGCTAATTTTAAGTCTGGTGTCATTCTAACCTCAGAGACAATCACTGATATTTGCTCTAAAAACGGCTCATGAAACTTATTAGAAATTATTTCAGTAAGAGCTCTTTTGATTGCTTCTCCTACTTTTAATTGTCTATTTGAAGCTGCGTTTTCAGTATTTTTCATATAAATTTACCAAGATTATAGCTTTTGCTTTTCTTCTATAATTTCATAAACTTCAAGCAGGTCTCCTTCTTTTATATCCTCATAATGCTCAAAAGCAATACCACATTCGTAACCATGCGCTACTTCTTTAACGTCATCTTTAAATCTTTTTAAGGTCTTTAATTGGCCATCATGAATTACAACGTCATCTCTAAGCAGACGCACTTTAGCACCTCTCTTAATCATACCGTCAGTAACGAATGATCCACCTATTTTTCCAGCTTTTGAAACGTTAAATACTTTTCTAATTTCAGCTTTACCTAAGTATTTTTCTCTTTCTATAGGTTTTAGCAATCCAGAAGCTATCAATCTAATATCGTCCATTAATTCGTAAATTATTGAATAATATCTTATATCTACATTTTCTTTATCAGCTAAGCTTCTAGCATTAGTATTTGCTCGTACGTTAAAACCGATAATAATAGCATTTGATGCATTTGCTAATGAAACATCAGACTCATTAATTCCACCTACTGCTTTATGCAAAATTTTAATTCTGATTTCTGCATTATCTATCTTGTTAATACTTCCAACGATAGCTTCTATAGAACCGTGCACGTCTGCTTTAATTATCAATGGCAATGTACTTACTCTACTATCACTTGAAGCTCTTGCAAATAGCTCATCTAAAGAAGTTTTAGACTGCAATACGTTTTCTTTTTCTTTTACCGTTCTTGCTCTATATTTACAGATATCTCTAGCTTGCTTTTCTTCGCTCACTACTGCGAATGTATCTCCAGCATCTGGTGCAATATCAAGCCCTGTAATTTCAGCTGGCACAGATGGTAAAACCGATTTTTGTGGCATACCACGGTCATTCGATATCGTTTTTACTTTACCGAAAGCACACCCGGCAACGACTATATCGCCTTTTTGTAACATTCCTCTTTGAACTAATATCGTTGTAGTGATACCTTTGGATTTTTCTACCCTGGATTCGATTACAACACCTCTAGCTTTACCGGTAGCAACAGCTTTTAGTTCTAGCATTTCGGCTTGAAGCAAAATAGCATCTTTTAACTTGTCCAAATTGAGCCTCTTTAGAGCAGAAACTTCAACTGTCATTACATCTCCGCCCATAGATTCTGGGATTAAGTCATAATTTAATAATTCACCGAGTACTTTCTTGGGATCAGAGCCTTCTTTATCTATTTTATTTACAGCAACAATAATTGGTACTTCCGCTGCTTTCGCATGATTTAGCGCTTCTATTGTTTGTGTTTTTACGCCATCATCTGCAGCAACAACCAATACAACTATATCTGTAACTTTTGCTCCTCTGGATCTCATTTCTGTAAAGGCTTCATGTCCAGGAGTATCAATGAACGTAATGCTATGTTCTTTATCTACACGTAATTGATATGCACCTATGTGCTGTGTAATCCCACCAGCTTCTCCCTTAGTAACATCTGTATCTCTTAAAGCATCAAGTAGAGAAGTCTTACCATGATCTACGTGACCCATGATCGTTACTACAGGCGATCTAGTAACTGCATGACTGTCATCAAATGACTCATCTTCAATAAGGATGCTTTCTACGTCCGCGTCTGTAACTCTTTTTAGCTTGTGGCCTAATTCATTAATCACTACCTCAGCAGTATCAGCATCAATTGTTTGATTTGTTGTAACAATCATACCAAGCTTCATGCATTCTTTTATCACATCTATGCTTTTTACAGCCATACGAGAAGCTAATTCCGCAATTGTAATAAATTCAGGCAAGATCACTTCTCTCACTTGTTTTTCTTTAGGCTCACCATCTTTTAGTCTTCTGATTTTTTCCCTAGCTCTTTTTAAAGAAGCAAAACTTCTTTCTTTTCCTTCGATTTTTTCAATATTTTGAACAGCAATTTTATTAGAACCACCTTTCATACCAAATTCGTATTTAGATTTAATAGATGGTTTTTTAATACTTAGCTTATCTTTGAATTTATCTTTTTTATCATCCTCATCTTCGACTTCATCAACTTTCTTAGGATTCCTATGAATTGGAAGTCCGTGATGTTTTGATAACTCAGAAGGTTCTGGTGGGAGATCTAAAATAGAATCGACTTTGCCTTCTGACTCCTTATCATTACTTAAGGTTTCTTTGGAAACTTCATTCGAATCTATATTTATATTTTCAATCTCTACCAATGGATTCTGCGGAACAGACTCTACTGAAGGCTCTACTGGTTTTTGACTAGATGGCGGGCTAACAAATACTCTAGCTCTACGTCTTTTAACCTCTACAGCAACAGCTTTATTTCCTTGAGAGCTAAAGTCATTTCTACTTTTGTTACTTACAGATAAAATCGTGTAGTTTTTTTTCTGCTTTATTTTATCGTTTTTATCATCAGACATAACTTAACTTCTATCACCTTCTATTTTCTGTAGCTTTTATATAGATTACTTTAGCCAAGAGATTTTTTCTTAGCTTGCTCTATAATGTCTTGAATATATCCATCTTCCATATTGCTATTCGGGAGAATATCTTTAAACTCCGATACAGTCAAGTCAGCTAGATCTTCAAATTGTTTAATACCCGCATTAGCTAAAATCAACATTTGCTCTGGTGGCAAGCCTTCAAATAGGCTCATTAGACTTTTGTCTACTCCAAGCTTAGAAAGATCTTTGACTATAGATTTATTTTTATTTTTCATTATATCTTGAGCTCTAGATATAAGTTCTTGAGCTAAATCTCCATCTAATCCTTCGATACTAGATAATTCATCTAGAGAAACGTAAGCGATGTCCTCAATATTAGCAAAACCTTCTGCAGATAACAATTGAGCCAACACCTCTTCTACTCCCAATTCTTTTGCGAATAAATCTGTGGTTGCTTTAAATTCTTCAACTCTACGCTTTGATTCTTCTTCTTCTACTAGAATATCGATATTCCATCCTACTAACTTAGATGCAAGTCGAACGTTTTGTCCTCTTCTACCAATTGCCATACTAAGATGCTCATTAGGAACAACGACTTCGATCTTTTTCTTATCTTCATCAATAATCACTTTAGCAACTTCAGCTGGAGCAAGTGCATTGATAACATACTGTGCAGGATCAGAGAACCATTTAATCACGTCTATTTTTTCACCTTGCAATTCATTTATAATTGCTTGAATTCTTGAACCTCTCACACCAACACAAGATCCAACTGGATCGATGGTTGACTCTGAGGTATAAACAGAAACTTTTGATTTAGAACCAGGCTCACGAGAAATGTTTTTAATTTCTATTACTTTATCATATACTTCTGGCACTTCTTGCTCAAATAATCTTCTTACAAACTCTGGATGAGTTCTAGAAAGTATAATTTGAGGACCTTTGTTATCTCTTTTTACTTCTTCAATACAAGATTTAACCCTGTCATTCATCTTAAAAGATTCACCAGGAATCAAGTTTTCTCTTTTTAATACAGCCTCACCTCTTCCTAAGTCTATAATGACGTTACCGAATTCAACTCTTTTAACAACACCGTTAATCAATTCTCCAACTCGATCTTTGAACTCATCATATTGTTTTTCTTTCTCAGCTTCTCTTATCTTTTGAATAATAACTTGTTTTGCAGATTGAGCAAAAACCCTAGCAAGATCCAATGGAGGCAAACTTTCTTGTATAATATCACCAATCTTTGCGTCAGCCTTTTTATGTTGAGCATTATCTAAAGTTATTTCTGTATGAGAATTCTCTACTACTTCTACAACTTTTAGCTCTCTGTTTATTTTAACTTCTCCTGTGGTTTGACTGATTTTTGCAGATATCACGTTATCATAACCATATTTCTTTTTGCTAGCTACTTGTATAGCTTGCTCCAAAGCTTCTATAATCAGGTTACGAGCTATACCTTTTTCCCTAGCTACAGTTTCTGCTATTTGTATTAGCTCATTATTATTAAAACCCATGGAATGATCCATCATTACCTCATACTATTAAATTTCTATACTAAACCAAATTTGCCGAATCAATCTCTTCAATGCTTATTTGCAAATCTTTACTTTCTTTGAGCTCGAGAGTAACATTATTATTCTCAACTTTTATTATTTTTCCTTTAAAGTTTCGAACACCTTCCTGCGCTTCTTTCAAACGCAATTGTATATCATGGTCTTTAAACTTTACAAAATCCCTTTGTTTAATAAGTGGTCTGTTAATTCCAGGAGATGTTACTTCCAAATGATATTCATCGGAAATAAAATCTTCCACATCTAGTATACTAGAAACTATACGACTAACCTTTGCACAATCCTCAACGCTAATTCTATCGCCCGAAGCTTTATCAATCATCACCTGTAAAGTGTTTGCATCAGATAAGATATATTTGATTCTAACGATTTCATATCCCAAGGTTTCCAATTCAACAGTGATAGCGTTTTCTACTTTTTCTTCAAGACTCATCTAAAAAAACCTACTAAAAAAGGCGGGAAAAACCCACCTACAAAAATTCCCATGGCGGTAGTATATACTATAGGCACGAACCTTTCAAGTAAAAGGTTTGGTTATAGTGGTCAAAATTCTTCCTGGTTTTCTCCGGCAATTTGCACCTCTCATTCTAGAATACTTATGTCATCACTTTCAATTTTGCTCAGAAAAGTTTCTTGATATCCCTCAGATAAGACAGATGATTAACCCAACAAACATTCTTTGCACCTCTCCTTAATAGTTATTTTTTATGATTTTAGCTAAAATTAACTCCCTAACTAATATCATTAGTAGCACGGTTGCTCTCATAACAAAATACCCCTAATAACTGTTTTATTAGAGGTATTTTTATATTTTCAATAATGAAATGAAGTCAATTTTCTAGAATAACTTCTAGTCCTTCTTCTTTTCTTCTACTTTGTTCATAGCCTTGCCAAGGATATCACCTAGACTTGCGCCACTACTTGCAGAACCATATTCAGCTATTTTTTGCTTTTGCTCATCTACTTCTAAAGACTTTATAGAAAGAACAACGCTTCTATTAACTTTGTCCAATTTCACAACTTTAGTATCAAGCCTGTCACCGATAGCAAATCTATCTGGTCTTTGCTCGATTTTATCATTAGATAAATCAGCTCTTTTAATAAAGGATGTAATGCCGCTAGCAACTTCTACTAATACACCATCTTTCTCAATAGCCTTTACTGTACAAGTCACAACACTTCCTTTTTTAAGATCTTGGAATGCTTCCTCAAAAGGATCTTTCTCTAATTGCTTCATACCAGCATTAACACGCTCTTTTTCTGCATCGACAGAAAGAACAACAGCTTTTACTGCGTCTCCTTTCTTGTATGTTTTTAGCAATTTTTCTGGATTTCCTACCCATGACAAATCATTTGCATGAACTAAAGCACTGATATTTTCACCAAAATTCACGAACAATCCGAAATCGGCAACATTCTCAACAGTTCCCTCAATCACAGTTCCAACAGAGTATTTCTCTGATAAAGATTGCCATACATTATCTGTACATTGCTTAATACCAAGACTGATTCTGTGTTTTTCGACATCAATATCTAAAACCATAAACTCAACTTCTTTGTCCAGCTCAACAAACTTTCTTGGAGACACATTTTGTCTAGTCCAACTTAGTTCTGATACGTGCACAAGACCTTCAATACCTGGCTCTAACTGAACAAATACTCCATAATCAGTAATATTAGTTACCTTTCCTTTCATTCTAGTTCCAGACGGGTATTTTTTGTCTAAACCTTCCCAAGGATTGCTTTCTAATTGCTTCATACCAAGAGATATTCTTCCTGCATCTGCATCATATTTGATTACCTGAACCTTCACTTCTTGGCCAAGAGACAAAACTTCAGATGGGTGATTTATTCTGCTCCAAGAGATATCTGTTACGTGTAGCAATCCATCTATACTGCCAAGATCCAAGAAAGCACCGTAATCTGTAATATTTTTCACAGTTCCTTTTAAAACTTGTCCAAGCTTTATCTTTGAAAGCATTTCTTCTTTCGCTTCAGCTCTTGATTCTTCTATAATAGCTCTACGAGAAACAACAACGTTACCTTGTTCTCTATCCATTTTTAATACAATAAATGGCTGCACAACACCTATAAGAGAAGTTATATCTTTAATAGGCTTAACATCAACCTGACTACCAGGCAAGAATGCTATAACCCCGCTTAAATCTACAGTCAAACCACCCTTAATTCTACCGAATACCACTCCTTCAACTTGCTCGCCTTTTTTCATAGCGATTTCCAAGTTATTCCATGAGCTTTCCCTAACGGCCTTTTCTCTACTTAGGATAACTCTACCATATCTATTTTCATATGATTGAATATATACATCTATAGTGTCACCAACATTTAAATTAGGGATCTTTCCGTTTTGAACGAACTCTTTAATCGGGATTCTACCTTCATCTTTAATACCGATATCCACAGTAATAGCATCACTAGAAACTTCAGTAATAGTACCCTTTACTACAGAACCTTCCATTTTTTCGTTACTATCTGTAAAGTCACCAAATATCTTTGCAAAGTCTTCACCGGTGGTAAACTCAGCTCCTTCAAGCTTGTTATTGAATATTTTTCCGCCCATACCTAATTTTATACTCTCTTTTTAACGTAATAAATTTTTCAAATTTGTATACAGTGTTATACCGTTTATTAACGCATTGTCAATTTTTTTTCTATAATATTTCGCGCTTCGGAAACCATTTCTTCTATTGTTAGGTTCGTAGTATCTATTAAACAAGAATCTTTTGCCTGTTTCAAAGGAGAATACTTTCTATCCATATCACGACTATCTCTTTTATTTAAGTCATGATAGACCTTATCTTTGGTCACAAAACCATCTACTTTCCTTAGCTCTTCATATCTTCTCTCGGCACGCACATCAATGCTTGCATTCAAAAAGATCTTAACATCAGCATCAGGACATATTGTTGTACCAATGTCTCTACCTTCTACGATAGAAAAGCCCCTCGTTTTGATCCATGATCTTTGGAAGTCATTTAGAACATCTCTTAACTGAGGATTTTTAGCGATAACAGATGCGATATGAGAAATCTTACTATCTTTTAAATCATCGCTATAAATATCATTACTAGCTAAATTCATCGCAATTTTTATCAAAGATTCATAGTCATTTTCGTAATCCACTCCAGAATCCAACGCTTCTTTTGCAACAGTTCTATATATGTTGCCTGTTGGAAGAAAATCGCACTCATACTGCTTAGCTAACCTTTCAGCTAAAACTCCTTTACCAGATCCAGAGACACCATCTATCGCTATTACAATATTTTTTTTCATAAACAACAGCGATTATTTACTCTCAACATTCGCAATAGCTTGATCTGGCTTTTGCTGATGTTTCTTTGCAGCGTTTCTATTAAAGTTTCTACGATTTTGCTTTGGTTTATTTTGAATATTAGCAGCATCTACAGGAGCAGCAGTTTCAACAACAACATTACCTTCTTTCACCGGCTCTATTTTTGCCACAGCTTGCTCAGGGGCATCTACCCTTTTGTTATGATGACGATTATTGTTATGATTATTTCTTGGCCTGTTTTGGTTTTTATCTTTCTTAGAAGCAAAGTTATTTTGTTGTGGTCTTTGATTTTGATTTAGATGCTTTTTAGGATCCGACTCCATAACCTCTATAGCAAAACCGTCTGCACTCATTTTGTGATCTTGTTGAAAGAAAATTTCGATATTGTGCTTTTCTTCGACTCTTTTTATCGAATCTCTTTTATTATTCAACATATATAGAACAGTATCTGGAGAAGCAAAAACATTAACTTTTGAAACTTTATCAGACACTTCACCTTCAACCGTCTTTAGAATTGTTATAGCATTCGAATTATGGGACCTAACAACCCCTTTTCCATGACAATGAGTACATATCACAGTATTAGCTTCTAAAAAGTTTGGTTTCAGTCTTTGACGAGATAATTCTAGCAACCCTAAGCTACTAATATGACCTACTTGTACTTTTGCTCTATCTTTATATAGAAGGTCCTTAAAGGTCTTCTCAACAAGGCGCTTGTTACGAGTATCCAGCATATCAATAAAATCTATAACTATAATACCAGAAAGATCCCTTAATCTAATTTGCCTAATGATCTCTTTAGCCGCTTCAAGATTTGTTCTCAAAGCCATCTTCTCGATATTTTTCTCAGAGGTAGACCTTCCAGAGTTCACATCTATCGATATTAAAGCTTCTGTAGGATTAATAACTATATAAGCACCAGACTCAGTATAGGCCACTGGATTATAAAGATTCAAGATCTGCTCATCTATTTTGTATTTATTAAAAATAGGAACCTTCTCTTGATACATATTTATTTTAAGCTCATCCTCTGAGGACATGCTACTGACGATAGTTCTCATCTCATTGTAAGCATCCTTACCTTCGATCAGCACTTCCTCAACAGAATTATCGTATAAGTCTCTTACAATGCGTTTAAATAGATTCTCTTCGGAATGAATAAATGCTGGAGCAGTAGACACAAGAGTTTTCTCTCTTATATCATTCCACAATTTGACCAAATAGTTATAATCCTTCTCTATCCTGTCCTTGCTTCTACCTTGTCCGACAGTTCTGATAATAACACCAACGGGGTTAGCAACACTTATCTCATCGACTATTATTTTTAGTCTGCGACGCTCTTCGGAATCTTCTATTTTTTTTGAAACACCACCCTTAGAACCACTGTTAGGCATAATAACGCAACATCTACCTGCTAGCGATATATAAGTAGTAAAAGAAGCTCCCTTATTCCCTCTCTCTTCTTTAACAACCTGAACTAAAAGTATCTGGTTACGCTTCAGTACTTCTTGAATTTTATATTTTTCTATATTTTCTTTTTTTATTCTTTCTATATCAGATTCTTCTGAAGCAATATCTTTGACAATAGCATCGTCAACTGTAGATGATTGGATATCATCACCTATTATTTCATCGAGAACTTGATCTAAGTCAGAATCCATAGGGATTTCAGGCTCTAAATCATGAGAGTCGTCATCCTCATTCTCAAATTTTTGCTCTGCATCTTCAGAGTCATGGGTATCTTCTTCATCCAGATCATCAGAGTCATCAAAATCCTTCCTGTACTTAGAAGGAACATTATAGTAATCAGAATGTATTTCAGCAAAAGAGATAAATCCGTTCTTTTCTTCACCATAATCTATAAAAGCAGCTTGAAGAGATGGCTCTACCCTCGTTACCTTAGCAAGGTAAATATTGCCTTTAATCATTTTTTTGGAATTAGTAGAAGATTCTAGGTCCACTAACCTATTTTTTTCAATCACTGCAACCTGAACACTGTCAGGATACGAAGCATCGATTAATATTTTTTTACTCATAACGACTTTATACCTACTTATTTTTTAATAAAAACTTGTTTGCCAAACCTTATCATAATTTTTCAACAAAATATTTTTAATATTATAAAATTTTCCTTATATTCTAAAACAATATTGCCTGCCGGCTGCGAATTCTTTAAAACTCTTTTAGTCTCTAAGGTGCATGATATACTAATTATTCACGAATTTCTACTATATTTTCATCCCATATTTTGTTATGGTCAATAACGAAATAAGATCTTATAATCACAAATTACTAAAATGCAAAATAGATTTGATACATGCTTTTCCTGGTTCAGAGAACTCAGAAACTCGATATGTAAAGAGTTTGAATCTCTAGAAAAGGAACTAAAAGGAACAAGCAACGCCGCAGATCCAGGATCATTCAACATCAAGCCGTGGGACTATCATGGAGAAGGTGGTGGTGAAATAAGCTTAATGCATGGACGAGTCTTCGAAAAAGTAGGAGTGAATATTTCTTCTGTAAAAGGCGAATTCACCCCAGAAATGAGATCCCAAATGCCAGGCACAGAAAACTCAGCAAATTTTAGAGCCTGTGGAATTTCTTTAGTAACACATATGCACTCCCCTCTTGTTCCCTCAATTCATATGAACACAAGGTTCATAGAGACAGAGAAACAATGGTTTGGTGGAGGAATAGACCTAACCCCTTCTAGAGAAAACAACGAAGACACGTCTTTTCTTCATTCTAATCTTCAAACAATGTGCGATAAGCATAATAAAGACTATTATCCGAAATTTAAAAAAGAATGTGATAACTATTTTTATTTAAAACATAGAAAAGAACCAAGAGGAGTTGGTGGAATATTCTATGATTACTTAGACTCTCCTGATTTCTCCTCAAACCTCTCATTTACACAAGATGTAGGAAAAATCTTTTTGGAAATATATCCAGAAATAGTTAGAAAACACATGAACAAACCATGGACTAAAGAAGAAAAAGATTTTCAGTTATTTAGAAGAGGTAGATACGTAGAATTCAATCTTCTGTACGATAGAGGCACTAAATTCGGATTGATGACAGGAGGCAACCCTGACGCAATATTCATCTCATTACCGCCGATAGTAAGTTGGAGGTAAGAATGCTGACACAAGGCAATCCAGAGCACGTTGCTATTATAATGGATGGAAATGGAAGGTGGGCAAAAGGGAAGAATTTACCTACAGCATTTGGTCACAAGCAAGGATCTGAAGTAGCAAAAAAGATTATAGAAGAATCAAAAAACTTGGGCATCAAATACCTGACACTATATGCTTTTTCTTCAGAAAATTGGAATAGACCAAAAAGCGAAGTCAACCATCTGATGAAATTACTACAATATTATATAAACAAAGAAAAGAAGCATCTCCAAGAAAGCAATATCAAACTATCAATTATAGGTAACACCAGCAAATTACCAGCAAACCTATTAAAAGACATAAAAGAAGCGGAAGAAATAACAGAAACTAACTCAGGCATGGTACTCACAATAGCTCTAAGTTATGGAGGCAGAGAAGAAATTGTAGATGCCGCAAAAAAAATAGTCTCACTATGCAATGCAGGAACAATATCAGAAAAAGATATCAACGAAAAAACATTTACTTCTTGCTTGTATAACGGTACACTTCCCGACCCAGATCTCCTGATAAGGACTAGCGGAGAACTGAGGATAAGTAATTTCTTGCTATGGCAATCTGCATATACAGAATTTTACTTTACTGAAACAAATTGGCCAGATTTTAATTCAGACGAATTGAAAAAGGCGTTAACTGAGTATAAAAACCGAAAAAGGAATTATGGAAAATAGATCATTTTTTAATCGAAACCTACTTCTCAGAGTCATAACATCTTTAATACTAATCCCAATAATATTAGCAATAGCTTACGATGGTGGTGCTGTTTTCAAGTTCACAGTCATATTGGTAGCTGTACTCATGGCATTTGAATGGAATGACATGACAACAAATGGAAAACAACAAAATCCAGTATTATGGAGGGTTATAGGAGCTCTATATATTGCAGTACCATGCGCCTCTCTCTTATATATTGCCACAAAAAACCAAGGAACATATGTCATCATGTGGCTTTTGGCAGTGGTTTGGGTCTCAGATATTTCTGCTTTTTTCATAGGAAAAATAGTAGGAGGACCCAAATTAGCACCTAAAATTAGCCCTAAAAAAACTTGGTCTGGTTTTCTTGGAACATCTATTACAGCTTATATTTTAGGATTATACTCCATAGATTTTTTTCAATCAGAACACCCAAAAAGTCTAATGTTTTTAACTATCTCTCTAGCATTATATGCTCAATTGGGAGATCTTTTTGAATCTTGGATTAAAAGAAAATTTAACACAAAAGATTCAGGATCGGTACTTCCAGGGCATGGCGGGATACTGGATAGAGTTGATGGAATTGTTGTAACGGCACCAAAAATCGCCTTTATCTTAATGTTCTATCCATACGATATCTTCTAAGATCATGGCAAAAAAAATTTCAATCTTTGGATCTACTGGCTCAATAGGAGAACAAGCGCTCGACGTTATATCTAAGTCACATCCAGGAACATTTGAAATACTAGCCTTAACTGCGAATTCAAACATATCAAAACTGGCAAAGCAAGCACATTCATTCAAGCCAAAATTTTTAGTAATAAACGACTCTACTAAATACAAAGAGCTAAAAGCAGAGTTAAGCTCAATCGATACGAAAATATTATCAGGCGAAGAAGGGGTTGCTGAAGTAGCATCTTTAGATAACGATCAAGTAATAGCAGGTATAAGTGGATCTGCCGGACTAAGATCAACATATCTATCTTTAAAAAAAGGATCGGATGTTCTCTTTGCAAATAAAGAAAGTTTGGTTTGCGCTGGTGATCTGCTCAAAGACACCGCAAAAAAATCAGGAGCAAAGCTTATTCCTTTGGATTCCGAACACAATGCAATATTTCAGGTAATGGAATCAGAAAACAAAAATTCCATAACAAAAATAATCCTTACAGCCTCGGGCGGTCCATTCAGAGGACATTCTCTAGAAAAACTAAAAAACATAACTCCAGAGCAAGCCTTAAAACATCCAAATTGGGTTATGGGGAAAAAGGTAACTATAGACTCTGCAACTCTTTTTAACAAAGGCCTAGAAATCATTGAAGCTTATTATTTATTTGATATGCCATTGGGAAAAATAGAAGTAGTAGTGCACCCAGAATCTATTATACACAGCATGGTGCAATACGACGATGGATCAACCTTAGCACAACTTGGAAACCATGATATGCGAATACCAATATGCCATGGGCTGTATTGGCCAGGAAGATACGAAGGTGATGCTATTGTAAAAAATCTAGATTTCGCAAAACTAAAATCACTAACTTTTGAAGAGCCAAATCACGAACTATTTCCTTCATTAAATATGTGCAGAGAAGCTATGAGATTGGGCAAAACATTCCCATTAGCTTTAAATGCTGGAAATGAAATTGCTGTAGAATATTTTTTACAAAATCGCATATCGTTTTTAGATATATTTAAAATAGTAGAAAAATCACTAGAGAAACATAAGCCAAAATATGTGTCATCATTAGAAGATATAATAAATCTAGATAAGGAGTCGAGAAGACAGGCAAAAAATATCGCAGAGATGACAAATCAATAACACCAAGTGTATTGCAAATTCTTTTACTTATATATATTCTATCCGATAGTAATTTAATACCTGCACATAATGTTGTATGATTCACTGCAAGCTTTGATCGCATTTGTTCTCACAATTACTGTGGTTGTGTTTATACATGAGTTAGGTCATTACACGGTGGCAAAATTATCAGGAATTAAAGTCACTGACTTCTCCATAGGGTTTGGACCTAAAATATGCTCAATCAAAGATTCATCTGGAACAGAATGGAAAATTTCCATGATACCTCTTGGCGGATATGTGAAATTCTTGGGTGATACCGATCCTACAAGCAGTGACAATTTAAAACTTGACACAAAAGAACGCAAACATGCCTTCTTTAATAAAAGTCTATTAACAAAAGCATTAGTGGTTGTAGCAGGTCCAGTTGCAAACTTCTTATTAGGAATATTCATTTTTACATATTTCTTTTTTATGCACGGAACTCTTGTTTCTAACACAGAAATTCAAACTGTATTACCAGGAAGCCCAGCGGCACAAATAGAATTAAGGCCTGGTGACAAAATAGTTGCAGTAGATGATCATAAGACAACTGATTTTAACGAATTAGCAAGCTATATAGCAATCAACCCTGGAATTAAAATCAATCTTACAATAGAAAGAAATAAAGAGATTGTAAAAAAAGACGTAGTGCCTCAAGCTTTAGAAATAAAGGATAAAGTTGGGAATAGCATGTTAGTTGGAAAATTAGGAGTAACCTTTTCAGCACCACAACATAAAAAATTATCATTTCTGAGTTCAATTAATGCCTCATGCAAAGAAATAGGCAGAATGACTGCTTTAACGCTTAAAGGTATTGGGCAGATGATTCATGGACAAAGAGGAACTAAAGAATTAGGCGGACCAATAAAAATTGCTAGATATGCAGGAGCATCTATGCAAGAAGGTGCTTTTAGTATTCTATATTTTATAAGCTTAATTTCAGTAAATTTAGGTATCGTTAATTTACTTCCAATACCTTTGCTAGACGGTGGACACTTGTTTTTTTACGCAGCTGAAGCCATATGCGGGAAAAAAATATCTGGATATATCCAAAAATATGCAATAAAAGTTGGATTTATAGCCCTGTTAAGTCTAATGTTGCTTGCAGTATTAAACGATATAATTTATTTTTAGCCACAAATGCAAAAAACAACAAAGTCTTTTTTTTCAAAAACCTTTATAGCGATAGCAGTTTTATTTTCTATTATTGCTTCTCAACATATCTATGCAGAATCTTCTTCTGGCAAAATTACAAAAATAGAAGTTACTGGAAATACCAGAACAGAAAATTCCACCATTTTGTCTTACATAGATCTAAAAGCAGGATCTGAGTATAATCAAAAAAAGGCAGATAATTCGATCAAGAGCCTTTACGCAACTGGCTTCTTTTCAAAAATTAACATCGACTTTAATTCTGGAAAGCTGAAAATATCTGTAATAGAAAATCCAATTATAAATAAAGTAGACTTCCAAGGCAATAAGTCCTTAAAAACAGAAGTGCTTTCAGCTGAACTTTCTATAAAAACGAGATCATTCTTTTCTAAATCAAAGTTAAATAATGACGTGAATAGACTGATAGATATTTACAATAAATCAGGCAGATTCTCTACAAAAATTGTGCCACAAATAGCTCAGTTGCCTCAAAATAGAATCAATGTTTTATTTAAGGTAGAAGAAGGTAAGAAATCTACTATCAAGAAAATAATATTTGTTAACAATACAAAATTCTCAGATAACAAGCTCAAATCTGAAATAATGTCAAAAGAAGATAGAATATATAACATATTCCGAGTCAACTATTATGATGAAGATATACTAGAATATGACAAAGTATTATTATCAAAATTTTATCATTCACAAGGCTATGCTGACTTTAAGGTCATTTCTGCAACTGCCGATATAGTTCCTGGAAGTCATGGATTTTATTTAACATTCTCATTAGAAGAAGGAGATAGATATAACTTTGGAGATGTCTCAATAAAAAATTACATACCAGAAGTAAAAGACAAAGACATAAGGAACCTAATCTCTTTCAAAAAGGGCAAAGTATTTAATGCAAATTTTGTGGAGAACTCTACTCAAGAAATTATTAAATATCTCGCAATAAATGGATATCCTTTTGTTGATGTAAAAGCTAACTATGACATAGACAAAACAAACAAAGTTATAAATGTTAACTACAGTATAGAGAAAGCTCAAAAAGTTTACATTGGAAAAATCAATATCCACGGTAACTTAAAAACTTACGATACCGTTATAAGGAAAGAAATTAAGTTAGCTGAAGGTGATCCGTATAACTCATTCTTAATAACAAACTCTGAGCAACGTCTTAAAAATTTAGATTTTTTTGAGAAAGTAAAAGTAGATACAGTTAAAACTAGTAAAAAAGACGTTGTAGACTTAGATGTTACAATAGAAGAAAAATCTACAGCTTCTGTGAACCTGTCAGCTGGTTATTCAACTTCTGATGGCCCGCTAGGTATGCTTGGATTTACAGAGAAAAACCTTCTAGGACAAGGAAAAAAATTATCTATAAATCTGCAGAAATCTGCTGCAACAACTGCAGCTGGTATATCTCTGACACAGCCAAATTTCTTAGATAGTACTATAGACGCAGGATTTAGCCTTGATCACTCTAAGCACAATAATAATACTTCAAAATATGGTGCTACTTCAAATTCATTGCCATTTACTTCAAAGCATAGTTCTGCATCAGTGTTCATGAATTATGACATAACAGACCACTTATCCCACTCTGCAAACTATTCTATAAGTAAGGACTCTATAGGAGACATAAAAGGTGAAGCAGCATCAATTATAAGAGAGCAAACTGGTAAAAATATCGTTTCTTCTGTTGGACATACTCTAGCATACGATAAAACAGATAGCTCAGTAAACCCTAAAAGAGGTTATGTTCTAAGCTTAACGCAAGTACTTGCTGGACTTGGTGGAGATTCAAAATATATCAAAAACGTTGCCAACGTTAGCTACTATTACCCTTTAATGGATGATCTAATTCTAAAACTCTCATCTTCTGTTGGTAATATTAAAGGACTTGGAAAGAAGATAAGAATTAATGAAAACTTCACATTGGGAGGCTACTCATTAAGAGGATTTGAACAAGCAGGTATTGGCCCTCGTGATAAAGCATCAGGTAATAGCCTAGGTGGAACAAACTTCTACACTGGTACTGTAGAAACTAAATTCCCAGTTCCAGGATTACCTAAAGACTCAGATGTATCTTTATCTATATTTTCAGATTTCGGAGCCATATGGGGAGTAGATATACCTGGTGGTTCTGCATATACTAAAAATCAATTTCATAACGATAAAAACTTAAGAGCTTCTGTTGGTGTTGGTCTAATATGGGTTACAAGTATGGGCCCGTTAAGAATTGATATTGCAAAACCAATAAAAAAACAACAGTATGATGAAACTAGGGCTCTATTATTCTCGTTTTCAACGTTATTTTAGAAACTCATGCGTTATATAATAGTTTTAATATTTACTTTTTTTGCTATCAGCTCCAATGCAGCAAATTCTTATTCTGCTGTTATACTAGATGTAGATAAAGTAATAACAAATGCTATCGCTTATCAAGAATTTAAAAAATCTTGGGACAAAGAAAGTATCTCCTACCAAAAAGAAATAGAAGTTTATGAAAGTAAGATGGTAGATCTAGATAAGAAAATTATATCTTCTATTGATAAAACAAAACTCGAAGATTTAAATGCTCTAAAAAAACAGCTTTCTGATTATGAGTTCACAATACAAAAGCTGGTTGAAGAAAGGAAAAATATTCTTGATTCTTCTTTTGCTCAAGCTTTATCACAAATCAAAGGAGAAATTAGCACCCTAGTATCTCAATATTCTAAGCAAAACAACATTACATTGGTAATACCAAAATCACAAACCATATATAGTGCAGACCAAATAGATATTACTGACATAATTTTGTCCCAACTTAATAAGAATTTAAGATCAGTAACTACGAAAAATAATTCAAGCGACAAACATGAATAAAGAACTCAGAAGAAAATACAACCCCACTCAAGGGCCTTTTGACCTTAATTACCTTGCTTCTCATATTGAAGCAAAAATATATAAAAATGCAAAAGAAGTTTTGGATACTGGTAAAATAGAAATATATAATGTTAGCGCATTAAATAGTGATTCCAGTAATACAATAGCCTTTGCTGAATCTAAAAAACAAATAGAGTTTAATGATACAAAAGTATTAGCATGCATTGCACCTAAAGATATGATTGATATTGCACCTCAAGAAACATATGTTCTTGTAGTAGAAAAACCATATCTATCCTATGTCAAAATAGCTAATCTGTTTTATCCAGTAGAAAAACCTAAAAAAAGCCAATCAGAAACTTTCTTTATTTCCTCAAGCGCAGAACTAGGATTAGAATCTTACGTTGATTTCGGTTGTTACATAGGTGAGAACGCAAAAATTGGTAATAACGTAAAAATACATCCTAATACCTACATTGGAGATAATGTTGTAATAGGTGATAATTGCATAATATATAATAATGTTTCTATCAAAAACGCTACTTTAGGGGACAATGTAACAATTCATCCTGGTACTACAATAGGTCAGGATGGGTTCGGATATTTAACGGAAAATGGTATTCATATAAAAATACCGCATTTAGGTAAGGTAATCATAGGTAATGACGTAGAAATCGGAGCAAATTCTTCTATCGATAGAGGGACTTTAGAAGATACTGTCATAGGAAACATGTGTAAGCTTGATAATTTGGTACAAATAGGACATAATGTCAGGCTTGGAAAAGGCTGTATAATTGTTTCACACGTTGGAATAGCAGGAAGTACTAAACTTGGTAATTATGTAGTAGTTGGTGGCCAAGCTGGGATTGCAGGACATCTATCTATAGGAGATCAAGTGCAAATAGCTGCAAAATCTGGTGTAATAAATGACATAGAAAAAAACAGTACTGTCATAGGCTTTCCATCTCAACCGATTAGAGAATTTTGGAAGCAAGTTGCGTTTATAAAAAAATTAGTAACCACTAAAGGTAAAAATGACTGACATAGTAGAAATAAATGAGATTATTAAAAGCATTCCTCATAGATACCCATTTTTACTTCTCGATAGAGTAATAGAATTGGTAAAAAATGAATCCGCTATAGGATTAAAAAATGTTACTATTAATGAATCATTTTTTGCAGGGCACTTCCCCGGAAAGCCAATAATGCCAGGTGTATTGATTATAGAATCTTTAGCTCAGACTGCCGGAGTATTGGTTTGTAAATCTGCAGAGGATCAAACTAAAGATAAATTAGTATACTTTACCTCAATAGAGGAAGTAAAGTTTCGTAAAACTGTTGTACCTGGAGATCAGTTATTATTAAACGTCAAAATTGATGGTCATAAATTAGGATTCTGGAAATTTATTGGAACTGCAACAGTAGATGGACAATTAGTTGCTAAAGCAAAATTTGCAGCAAAAATAATGGATAAAGAAGATGTCTCAAATTCATAAAACAGCAATCATTGAGCCTGGCGCTCAAATTGGAAAAAATGTAGAAATTGGACCGTACTCCATAGTAGGCAAGCATGTGAAGCTTGGAGACAATGTAAAGCTGAAGTCTCATGTTGTAGTAGAGAATAGAACAACAATTGGCGAAAATACAATAATATATCCTTTTGCATCTATAGGTCATTGCCCTCAGGATTTAAAATACTCTGGAGAAGAGTCTGAATTAATTATCGGAAAAAATAATGTCATAAGGGAACATGTAACAATGAATCCTGGCACAGCTGGCGATTTAATGAAAACAATCGTTGGAGACAATTGTTTATTCATGATGTCTTCTCACGTAGCACACGACTGCGTTGTTGGTAACAATGTTATCTTAGCTAATAATGCAACTCTTGGTGGGCATGTTAAAATAGGAAATTTTGTAATCTTAGGTGGAATGTCTGCTATACATCAATTCACAAAAATTGGTGACTACTCTATGATAGGCGGAATGTCAGGAGTAAAGTATGACGTTCCTCCATACACAATGATTGTAGCAGAAGATCCGTATGTTGCTGGCATTAACGTTGTAGGATTAAAAAGAAAAAACTTCTCAAAACAAAATATTAAAGAAGTTCAAGAAGCTTACGATATTCTTTTTCAATCATCACAAAATATGGCTGAATCTATAAAACAAATAGAGCAAAAATTTAGCAACAATGAGTCTGTAGAAAAAATACTTTATTTCTTAAAGTCAGAAAGTTCACGTGGAATCTGCAAGCCAAAAAATTATTATGAAAACATTAGATCATAATATGAACATAGGAATAATTGCAGGTGGTGGCGATGCTCCCTCAGTGCTTATCAATCGTCTAAAAAAAGAAAAAATTAATTTTTTCATCTTAGCTATTAACGACAACACCAGCAAATCGATATTAAAAAATAATATTCATGAAATAGTAAATCTTGGTGAATTAAAAAAAGCTCTAAAATTCTTTAAAGAAAATCAAGTAACGCATATATCTTTTATAGGTAGTATAAAAAGACCTTCCATATCCTCACTAAATCTTGACTCAGAAGCAGCATTCTTAGTAGCAAAACTTGGATTCAATAAGTTTGTTGGTGGCGATAACAAATTACTTTCTAGCCTGCTCACTTTTTTCGAAAAAAAAGGTTATAAAATTCTAGGAGCTGAAGAAATTGCCCCTGAATTAATCACCCCAAAAGGTGTGTTAGGCAAAATCAAACCCTCAAAAATAGACAAGATGGACATAGACCTAGGAATAGAAATCCTTCAAACTACGAGTAAGTTTGATATAGGGCAGTCTGTGATTATAGAAAAAGGATATGTGCTAGGTCTTGAAGCCGCAGAAGGAACAAATAATTTGATCAAAAGATGCAAAAACCTAAAAAAAGAAACAGGAACCTCTGGTGTGCTGATCAAAATGAAAAAAATTAATCAAGATATTAGAATAGATTTGCCCTCTATCGGTGTACATACAATAGAAGAAATAAAGAAATCTGGATTTAGTGGTATAGCTATAAAAAGCAATGAAAGCTTTATCATTGATGTAGAAAAAGTTATCGAAAAAGCCAATCAGTATAATCTTTTCATAGTAGGAATTTAATGAAAAAACATGTTATTAAATTTATTAGTGATTTTTTACCATTAATAGCATTTTTCTTAGCCTATAAAATGTACGGCATTATAGCTGCCACTGCTACTATAGTTGTGACATCAGTTTTTGGGTTAGCAGTGAGTTATATTTTCCATAAGAAAGTATCTGCTATGCATTTATGCACAGTGATTATACTTGTCATTTTTGGTGGCATTACTGTATTAAGCAAGAATCCAATGTTTATCAAATTAAAGCCAACTATTTTAAATTTATGTTTTGCTGGAATATTAATTTTTGGCTTATTAAATAAAAAATCATATTTAAAAACTTTGTTAGGAGATGCATTGCCTCTATCTGACAGAGGCTGGTTGATTCTTACCAAAAGATTCATCTTATTTTTTATAGCTATAGCGATATCAAATGAATTTGTTTGGAGATCATTCTCTGAAGATACATGGATATATTTCAAAACCTTTGGAATCTTGCCTTTATCAATAATATTTATGCTGATTCAAGTACCGCTATTCTTAAAACATAAGTCTTAAGCAGCTTGCTCTTCGACCGATAAATTAGACAAAACTAATTTTAAAGATTTAACAAAATATTCAATCATTTCGTCGGTATGGCAAGGTGTAGGAGTGATTCTCAGACGTTCTGTGCCCTTAGGAACAGTAGGATAGTTAATGTGCTGCAAGTATATTCCAAAATCATTTAGCAGCATTCTAGAAGCACTTTCAGCTTTTATAGGATCGTTGATTAACACTGGAATTATGTGCGTATCGTTTTCAAGAATATTTATTCTATTTTGTCTTAATAAGTTTTTAGTATATTCAACTTTTTGATGGTGGATGATTCTTTCTTCATCGCTATTCTTCAAATGATTCAAGCTCACTCTAGCAGCCTCTGCAATTGCTGGAGGTAACGACGTCGTGAAAATAAAACCTGGAGCATAGCTTCTAATTGCATCCACGAGATCTCTTTTTCCTGTGATATACCCACCAATCACTCCATAAGCTTTAGCAAAAGTACCTTGAATAATATCTATCTGATCTGCGATACCTAACTCATCAGCCATACCTGCACCGCCTTTTCCGTATAAACCTACTGTATGAACCTCGTCAACATACGTCAGAGCATTATACTTTTTAGCTAATACACATATTTCTTTCATTGGAGACTTTAACCCATCCATAGAGTAAGCTGATTCAAATACTATGATTTTTGGGGTATCTAATGGAAATTGAGATAGTAACTCTTCAAGATGTTGAACATCATTATGTCTGAAGACTTTTTTTTCTGCCCTACTTTGTCTAATACCATCTATAATAGAAGCGTGGTTACTTTCATCAGAAAAGAATACGCATCCAGGCAAAATCTTAGCTAAAGTAGATAATGTAGCTGAATTAGCAACATACCCAGATGAAAATACTAAAGCTAACTCTTTTGAGTGCAATTTCGCTACGTCTTTTTCAAGCTCAACGATAAAGTGATTATTTCCACCAATATTCCTTGTTCCACCAGAACCACAACCAAACTGTCTTGTGGTTTCTATCATAGCATTAGTAACGATTGGGTTTCTTGACATACCCAAGTAATCATTAATACACCATAAAGTTATTTCTTTATTAAGCTTATGATACTTTGCTATAGGCAGACTTGTAGAATGCCTGCTAAGATCAACAAACTCTCTATATCTTCCTTCGTTTTTTACGGCTTGTATTGCTTCAGAAAACAATTCATAGTAATTCATTTATTAGAACCCAAGCTTAATTGGCAGCGCTATTTGTTAATATTTGGTATTTCAGGGCTATATATTAGGTGATGTGAAATAAAAAGTAAATTTGTAAATGCAACTATTGCAACGAATTGGTGAATTATTGCTAAATTTAATGGAACATTTTCTAATAAAGTCATAATTCCAAGTGCAAACTGACACAAAATGATAATTATAAATAACCTAATTAGCCATTTTACACGATTATCATTTGAAGATTCTGAAACAATGAAGAAGTATACACTATATACGATTATCATATATGCAAAAATTCTATGAAGGAACTGGACAGCCACTGGATTATCAAATGCAGTAAATTTTGATAACGATTTCAAAACTTCACTTGGAACGAATTGATCTCCCATTAATGGAAAGGTATTATAAACAAGGCCAGCATCTAAACCTGCCACCATCCCTCCTAAAGCTATCTGGATTATACATAATATTATTATATTCCTAGAGATAGATATTAAGTTTATGTTTTTCTTTTTCCTAATACTGTAATTATCAAAAAATGATATTGCTTTCCATAACAACAACCCATATATAAAAATCGCCATTAGCAAATGAGCAGTCAGTCTATAATGGCTTACCGCTGGGTCAATATTGAGGCCACTTTTTACCATATACCAGCCTAAAAAACCTTGGGCTCCTCCTAATAAAAATACTAATGAGAAAAATATTATATCTCTTCTTGTTAGAAGTTTTTTGAATAAAAAATATAAAAATGGAACTAAAAAAATGATACCGGTAAGTCTACCAAGTAATCTATGTAAGTACTCAATCCAATAAATATTTTTGAATTCAGACAGAGTTATATTAAAATTTTTCTCTTTATACTCCGGGAACATAGCGTATCTCTGAAATTCATCATTCCACTCACTATCACTTATAGGGGGTAAAATACCAGAAATTGGCTTCCAATCTACTATAGAAAGGCCCGCATCACTAAGACGAGTATACCCACCTATCATAATCATAAAGATAACCAAAAAGCTGCATACAAATAACCATATAGAAATATTTTTTTTCTTGATCATGTGGCTTTATACAAATAATTATTTATACTTGTACCAAGATACTAAATTATATCTAATACTCAAGGAATCAAATTTTTATTGATATGACCACTATTAAACGCAAAGGTATTATGTTAATCATTTCTTCTCCTTCAGGAGCAGGAAAAACGACATTAGCAAAAGCTCTACTAGAGTCAGATAGCAAGATAAAGCTTTCTATTTCGGTGACAACACGGCCTAAAAGAGAAAATGAAGTTAACGGTAAAGACTACCACTTTATTACAAATGAAGAATACGACAAAATGCTAAAGCAAAACATGCTTTTAGAGCATGCTGAAGTATTCGGTTATTACTATGGTACGCCAAGAAAAGGAACAGAGAAATTATTAGAATCAGGTTCTGATATAATATACGATATAGATTGGCAAGGCGCGATGGAACTCATGAAAGATTATAGAGAAGATGTAGCAAGTATTTTTATACTTCCTCCATCAATTAAAATCCTTGAAGAGCGCTTATTAAAACGAAATCTTGATGATAAAGAAACAATAAACAAAAGGCTTGCCGGAGCAAAAAAAGAAATATCGAAATGTACTTATTACGACTACATAATAGTAAATAATGAAGTACATGAAAGTCTCAAACAAATAAGAGCATGCCTTGAGGCAGAAAGAGCAAAAAGATCTAGAATGTTCATGCCAGAAATTTTGAATACTTTAAAGTAGATTCTTATACATATATCTATCTACTTAACCAAAAAAAAGGCCTAGCGACATTCTAGACCTTAGTTTGATTAACTTTTCTTTTTGTATTATAACGTTTATGCACTGATCAAAGAATCATATATCGAAGGAGATTTTATACATCCTAGTATTTCATCAAATCCTAATAATTCTAAACCAGAACAGAAAGACCCATATAAATTATTCGGATAATGCTCTTCAAAGAAACCTTTTACTTCACCAGCATTTTCTTTAGCATAATCAGTCAACGCCTTGTATAAAATATCGGTATTGATCTTCAAAGCATTTTCAACGCTTGCTCTTGCTTTTAAAGCTTCTACTTGATACCAATCGGTAAACTTCAAAGCATCTTCAACACTTGCGCCTGCTTTTAAAGCATATACTTGAGATTCATTGTCAAACTTTACAGCATCTTCAACACTTGCGCCTGCTTTTAAAGCATATACTTGATACGAATTAGTAAACTTCAAAGCCCCTTTAAGACTTAAGCCTTCCTTTAAAGCTTCTACTTGATACTGATTAGTAATCCCCAAAGCCTCAAACAAAGCTTTGTTATAAATATACTTCATTTCCTTATCTTTATAAGTATTTCCCATCTTAAGTTCCTTAAGTTAATTATTTGTTAGAAAATAAATATAGTATTACAAGACAAAACTCAACCAAATTTAACTTCTATTTAATATTGATGCTTTATTTTAAGAATAAAAAAGGCCCAGAAAACCTGGACCTTCATTTTATCAATTTTTCCTGTAATACAGATTATTCGCTTACTAAAGAATCATATATCGAAGGAGATTTTATACATCCTAATATTTCATCGTATCCTAATAACTCTAAGCCAGAACAAACAGACCCATAAAAATCTTCCGAATAATGCTCTTCAAAGAAACCTCCTACTTCCCCAGCGTTTTCTTCAGCATAATTAACTAATGCTTTGTATAAAGTATCAGTATTTATCTTCAAAGCATTTCCGACAGTGGCTTCTGCAAATACAAAACTCATTATTTGATACTCATTTGTAAATTGCAAAGCACCTTCAACAGATACTCCACGGCGTAAGGCTTCTACTTGATAGATATTTGTAAAGTTTAAAGCATCTCCAATAGATGCGCCTGCCCCTAAAGCATCTTTATAAACATTTCCCATCTTAAATTCCTTAGTTTTATTTGATTGTTAGAAAACAAATACAGTATCATAAGACAAAAACCAATCAAATTTAGCTTTTTTAATACGACTAGCACCAGTACTTTTCTACCCACGGAGTTTTTCTAACAAACTTTCTAATGGTTCCTGGCCATTTACCAACGATTGCATCGGATGGTTTGGGATTTCCATGAAACACAACAATTTTCGTGCCTTCAGGAATTTGCGGAGTAATAAATAAATTTTTCAAACCACCAGGCAGGCAATGTATTTTAAAACTTTTACACCACTTCTCTGGCCAGAACTTTATATTAGGAATGCGCTTTGAAAGATAGATTTGCTCATTATCGTATTTCTTTAGTATCTCATCCATATTTTCAATGAACTCTTTTAGGACATATTCATACTTACCAAACTCAAACAGATAAACAGATGAGTTTCCTATGCCCCTACCTTTCTGAGTCCAGTTTTCTATAATAGAAAAATCATCTGAATATGAGAAAAAACAATCTATATTTTCAATGATTACGATATCTAAATCTAAAAAAAGAGTTTTACCCTTTATACTTCCCATCTTACTTGAGAACATTAGTAATTTTCTCCAAGGAGAAACATCATTTCTACTCGGCACTTTGATCTCTGGTATAGGATGTATTTTCACTTCTTTTCTTATGCCAGTAGCGTCATCTGTGATACATATAAAGTTGTATGGTATAGTCATATTCCTCTTTACCATAGAGTACAATTTATTCACATACTCAGGGCCATATTTATCGCCCCATTTCATACACACAACATTAACTTTCATAAGTTTTCTGATATTAAATTTTCTTTTTTTTGACACATTGCAATATGTACTTTTATACATTATATTATATTGCGTATCAACCTAAGATAACAAGAGGTTTAAAATGGTCGATTTTTCAAAGACTCAAGCATCTCAAACCAAGACTTCAACATATGACGTCGGTTTGCGTGAGTACATGATAAAAGTGTTTAATTACATGTGTGTTGCATTATGCATCACAGGCGCAACTGCATTTGGTGCTGTATCAACATCATTAATCAATCTATTCTTCACCCAAGGCGGAGAAGGATTTGGGCTTTCCGGATTAGGATGGCTATTTACTTTTGCACCTTTAGTTTTTGTATTTTTCTTTGCCGCGAAAATACATTCTGTGGCTCCAGACAAAGCAAGGCTGATGCTATGGGCATTCTCCGCTTTAATGGGACTATCCCTTGCACCAATATTCTTTTTATATACTGGAGCAAGTGTAGCTAGAGTATTTTTCATCACCGCATCTGTATTCGCATCAATGAGCATATATGGATATACAACTAAGAGAGATCTAACTCAAATAGGATCATTCTTAATGATGGGTTTATTTGGTATAATTATAGCATCTGTAGTAAATATATTCTTACAAAGCCCTGCGATATACTTTGTATCATCACTAATAGGCGTAGTAGTATTCACAGGTTTGACAGCATACGATGTACAGAAAGTAGTATATTCATACAGAGTACTTCCAGCTAGCCAAAGAGATAACGCAGCTGTAGTTGGCGCTTTATCGCTCTACTTGGATTTCATAAACTTGTTCATAATGTTATTAAGACTATTTGGAAACAGAAAATAATCAATATAAAAAACACGTAAGGAAAGCCCATTTATGGGCTTTTTTTATTATTACTCATCATCTTCCTGAGTCATTGTTTCTCCTGAGTTACATACATTAAAATTCTTAACGTCAACTTGATCTGATGTTCCTTGCTCCATAAATAAATATTCTAAAAAATTATTTAATATCTTTATATTGTTCCAAATCTCATCTTTACCAAAAATAGAATACCCTAGATCATTAGCCTTAAGGAAAACATTTTTATCCATTGCAAGTACTGGAGCTATATATTTAAATGTAAAAGAAGCAATACCAAGACCTAAAAAATTTGCTCTAGCATTAATATCTTCCAAATACCCAGAAGCTTTATACGCAAGCAGATAGGTTACCACTGGACCAGCGTAATAAACAACTTGTCTTGCAAAATAAACAGTAACAGATGGATGACATTGATCATATTGCCATAATGCGCAATTATGACTCACATCGGCTGGCATTATTTCACTCTCATAGCATTTTTTATTGTATTCTGTGCTCATAAGAAATACTTTTATTAACTATACAATTTATTATCATAGAAAATCCTGCTTAATAATTTATTAACAAATCATCATTATAATAAATTTACATTAACAAAAAACATAAAAATGTCGCCACTGTTGGCGATAAAATTGAGTAAACCTTATGCACACCAAATCAACACGACTTTTCAAACAAGCTTATTGCGATGTACTTGAAAGCAATTTATGGAGCGGTGCAAGTATAAGTAGTATTTGTCAGATGTTCTCTGCTTCATATACTCAATTTAGCGAAAGAAAATTAGACTCAACATCAAATATGTTGATGCCAAAAAATATACATCATATATGGTTCACAAACGAGAATTCGCCAAGAGAACCTAATACCGATACTATTATTAAAACTAATGCACTACTTCTAAATGACCAAGTAGATTGGACGCATGCACTCTGGACTAATAATAAAGCATTAATTCCTAAAACTGTTTCTAAATTGGAAGATATTAATATCAAAGTTTTTGAAATAGGAGATCTCATCAGCTCAGCAGCATGCGACTTAATTCAATATAATATAGAAAAAAAATATTGGGGAATTGCATCAGATATCGCGCGCTTAGTCATTTTAGAACAATTCGGCGGGATTTATACTGATGTGAATTATATTTTAGACCACCTACCTTGGCAAGAAATGTCTAATTATAAATTCTTTGCTCAAAGCCGCGATGGAGTACATATTGGCAATTATTTTATAGCAAGCACGCCCCATAATAAAATTCTGACAACATGGCTAGGATACATAGAAGATAATCTTAGTGACGCACCGCCTCCTTATATAACAGAGGTTAGGAAAACTAATGATATTAGGGAAATTACAATAACAACCACGGCTTTACCATCTTGCCTTGCATTCTTTTGTAAATCAGAAGAATCTGTAATTTTTATAAACTCAGAATGCGATGGATCACAAGAATGCTTAGGATCAGACCCAACAGGTAATGGAGCAGAAACCTGGCTATCGTAAAATATACTTATTAAAAAATACAGAACAATAAAAAAAAGGAGCCAAAAGCTCCTTTTTTTATCTTTGCTATGAACTAGGATTTAGAAACCACCCATTCCGCCCATACCCATATCCATACCATTCATTCCAGCTGGCATTGACTGAGCTGCTTTTTCTTCCGGCTTGCTTGTTATAATTGTTTCTGTTGTAACAATTAAACCAGCGACTGAAGATGCATCTTGTAGAGCTGTACGAACCACTTTTGTTGGATCGATAATTCCAGCTTCTATCATGTTTACATATTCCATTTTCTGAGCATCAAACCCGTAGCTAGTATTTTTGCTGTTAGCAAGTAAGTTTGCGACAACTATAGCACCATCAATACCAGCATTTTGAGCGATCTGGCGCAATGGAGCTTGTACAGCATTTCTTACTATATCAATACCAGCGCTTTGATCACGGTTTTCTACTTGCAGATCATTCAACACGTTTTGAGCGTGGAATAAAGCGACACCACCGCCAGGAACAATACCTTCTTCTACTGCTGCTCTGGTTGCGTTTAGAGCATCTTCAACTCTATCTTTACGCTCTTTAACTTCAACTTCTGTTGCACCACCAACTTTTAGTACAGCAACACCACTAGCAAGTTTTGCTAATCTTTCTTGAAGTTTCTCCTTGTCATAATCAGATGTTGTTTCTTCGATTTGCTTACGAATTTGGTTACAACGAGACTCTACTGCTTCTTTTTCTCCACTACCTTCAACTATAGTAGTATCTTCTTTATCTACAGAGATTCTTTTTGCAGACCCAAGCATATCTAATGTAACGTTTTCTAACTTCATACCCAAATCTTCACTAATCACTTGGCCATTTGTTAGAATCGCAATATCTTCAAGCATTGATTTTCTTCTGTCTCCGAACCCAGGTGCTTTAACCGCACAGATTCTTAAACCACCACGTAACTTGTTCACAACTAAAGTTGCAAGAGCTTCACCTTCTACATCTTCAGCAATGATTAGTAATGGACGACTTGATTGTACTACAGCTTCAAGAAGAGGAAGCATAGGTTGTAGGCTAGATAGTTTCTTTTCGAATATCAAGATACAAGGATTATCTAATTCACAGACCATTTTCTCGCTGTTAGTAACGAAGTAAGGTGATAAGTAACCACGATCAAACTTCATACCTTTAACGATATCAATCTCAAATTTCAAACCTTTTGCTTCTTCAACAGTAATAACACCTTCATGCCCTACTGCTTCCATAGCTTCAGCAATCTTTTCTCCAATTTCTTTATCTCCATTTGCTGAAATAGTAGCAACTTGAGCTATTTCTTGCTTAGAAGATATCTTTTTGCTTAAAGATTTTAGTTTAGCTACAACAGCGTCTGTAGCTTGGTCTATACCTCTTTTTAAATCCATTGGGTTCATACCAGCAGCTACGAATTTAACTCCTTCTCTAGCAATAGCTTGAGCAAGCACAGTAGCAGTAGTGGTACCATCACCAGCAACATCATTAGTTTTGCTTGCAACAGACTTAATTAACTGAGCACCAACATTTTGTGCTGGGTTTGATAGTTCGATTTCTTTAGCAACGCTAACACCATCTTTAGTGATCCTAGGAGAGCCAAAGCTTTTTTCTAGAGCAACGTTTCTACCTTTAGGCCCTAAAGTAACTTTTACTGCATCTGCAAGAATATTCACTCCAATCATCATTGATTCACGAGCTCTTGCGCCATGTTCTATTTGTTTTGCTGACATTTTTTTACCTTATTAAATTTTATAAAAATATTATGCGTTTTCGACAACGCCGATGATATCTGATTCTTTCATTATAAGTAATTTCTTACCTTTAACCTCTACTTCGGTTCCAGACCATTTGCCAAAAATAACTTTATCGCCTACTTTGACATCCATAGAAACTCTGCTTCCAGCTTCGTTTTTGACTCCTTGTCCTACAGCAACTACTATACCTTCTATAGGTTTTTCTTTAGCTGTATCAGGGATAATAACTCCACCTGCAGTTCTCTGTTCTTGTTCTATTACTTGAACAGCAACTCTATCTTGTAACGGTTTTATACTCATAGTAGATCACCTCTATATAATTGAGTGTTGAAAAAAAATCACTTGATCTGTATATAATGTTGAAAAAAATAAATTCAAGCCCTTATCTGAATATATTTTTAAGATTGTTAAAGTATATTATTAACATATAATGTGACTATATAAAAATACAAGGAAACCAAGTGTTATTAGAAAGACCTAGGAGATTACGATCCAAACCTAGCATTAGGGGATTGGTAAAAGAAACCTACCTAAACATCAATGACTTTGTCCTGCCTCTATTCATTAAGGATGGAAATGGGGTTAATAACCCAATCCATACTATGCAAGGACATAATCAACTTAGTATTGATCAATTAGGGCCAGAGTTAGAAGAAATTGCGTCTCTAGGCATTAGAACTGTTATTTTATTTGGTATTCCTAACGATAAAGATGGATCAGGCTCTCATTCTTTATCTGATAATGGAGTGATTCAAAAAGCTATAAAGCACATCAAAACCATTCTGCCAGATCTCAATATTATTGCCGATGTATGCCTATGCGAGTACACAGATCATGGGCATTGTGGAATTATAGAACACGAAGATGTTCATAATGATAAAACTATAAAGATACTTTCTGAACAAGCTCTTAGTTATGCTCAAGCTGGAGCTGATATTATAGCGCCCAGCGCGATGATGGATGGAATGGTGTTAGCTATTAGAACTATATTGGAGAATAATGGGTTCCATGATATTCCAATAATGAGCTATGCTGTAAAATATGCTTCCTGTATGTATGGCCCATTTAGAGACGCCGCAGAAGGCGCTCCACAGTTCGGAGACAGAAAGACATATCAGATGGACTTTGCAAATTCTGATGAAGCAATAAAAGAAGCAAGATTAGATATCGAGCAAGGAGCAGATATTTTAATAGTGAAACCAGCTCATACTTATCTAGATATCATACAAAGAGTAAAACAAACTTTTATTGGTACTCCAATCGCAGCATATCATACAAGTGGTGAGTTCGCGATGATAAAAGCAGCAGCTGAGAAAGGACTTCTAGATGAAAACAAAGCTATCATTGAAATAAATACAGCAATAAAAAGAGCAGGTGCTAATATAATCATTAGCTACTATACCAAAAATCTGGCTAGATTACTTAAGTCTAAAACTCATTAAAATCATTGATAAAAATTTACTATCTCTTAAGATTTCTTGATTTTTGGAAGAAAATCATGTATAATTACAAAAAATATAATATTAAAGGAAGTATATGATAGCGCGAGTTCTGAAGGAAAGTGAATATGACACGGTTATACTTATTACCGGATCACGTATATGCAACACACAATCAGCAGCATTGGATTACTTTAACACTTATAATCACAACGTAATTACAATAGGCAATTGCACACATGGTTTTTCATTTGATGAAATTTCTGATACCCTATCTAAAAAAGAAAATCTAGGAAAAACTTTATTGTATATAGAAGCACATGGCGCAATTGCTTCATATTCGAATTATACTGTAATAATACATGAAAATGAAGAAGATGACGATAATGAAAGCGATGAAATAAAAAGCGATTATACATTGCTGGCAGACTCTGAAACGGAATTCTACGCACAAGATGTTTTTTCAGAAATATTTGATATTGTTGGTCATAAAATTGATTTAATTGCAGACACCTGTCACTCAGGAGCGCTCTTTAATGAAGAACACAAAGAATATTTTAATAGAATTTTTGCCACAGCTTCAATGCATGCAGTATCTAACAGCATTAATACAGAAGTCACAATCAACGCTCTACAAAAAACCGATCAAGGATTTTCTTTCGAAAATTTTGTGACATATTTTTTAAATAATTCAATAACAAATACCGAATCAATAGTTTGGAATGATAGTGGATTTAAGTTTGATGCATCATCTTCTAATAAAGATAAAACTAATGAATTCATCCAATACCAACATCTGCTTACTAATGAACAAGGCTATTTAGACGAAGATATCCTTATGAAGCTTATGAGCCCTTACTGTCAAAATCCGCAGTTAATCTCAGAAGCTGATGATGAAAATAACCAGGATCAAGGTACATTAGAAGGATTAGTAAAATCATATGAGTCCATTCAGTCTCTATGCAAGACATTCTTCATTAGTAAAGCACTACAATGCAATAATGAGATTGACTTAAGCCATAAGAATGATGAGCTGGTTACAGCTTATGAAAATGCTCTGTCATTACATGAACAACAACTTGTAGGTCATCTATACGAAGGCCCTCAAGGAGAATTTTGATTTAATATAAATTTATGATGCATCCTTGCATTCTATAACCAGCATTTGATCAAAATTTTGCCCTTCTTCTCAAAATAATCACTAATAGGCTTTGCATTTTGTGCAATATTAGTATACAATACCTTTTTTGAATTGATTAAGTAAGTAAAAAATGACTAAACAAACAGGCAAGATAAAGTGGTTTAATTGGAACAAAGGTTTCGGATTTATAGCACCTAACAACGGATCTAAAGACGTATTTGTACATATTACAGCGGTAAAAGAAGCTGATATCAAAAATATGGAAGAAGGACAAGAAATAGAATTTGAGCTACAAGAGCACAACAACAAATCATCTGCTATTAACTTAAAAGAATTATAGTTTTAAGCGTTTGACGACTATTTTATAGCGGAAATTCATTATTGACTTTCCGCTATCTTTTTTTCTACCACCCTATCCTATCTAAGAACACATTCAGATTAACTCATTATCATATCTTGTATAACAAGCTGCGGCGTTTCCGAACCCTGCCATCTGTTTATATCTAGAGTTACTACAAGACTTAGCTCGTACTTCTGAGATAATAATAATTCCCCCATAGAATTTTGCATAACAGAGAATGCTATTGCTCTGATGCTGCCTTTATTCATAGAATTTTTATCTCCGGAAATAATACAGCTAATATGCGAATCCTTTAAAATTTTAGGATAAAGAATTACAATATTTGAAAGTAAAAATCTAGGTTGCGCATTTCCGCTACCGAAAGGCCCCATACTACTAATATGATTTATCAAACTTATATCTATGGAACTCACCGAAAGAGTAGCTGCATAATAAGAAACCATATTATCTTTTATCTTTTTATAATCCTCAGCAAACCTTAAAACCAAGAACTCTTTGAATTTATCTAAATTTTCTCTTGCAATAGAAAACCCAGCAGCCATTGCATGTCCTCCCCCATCTTGAAGCAAAGAATATTTCTTCGCATCTATCACTGCGGCGCCAAAATCGATACCTTCGATAGATCTACAAGAAGCTTTCCCTAGGTGATTTTCGTCAAATGAAATAACTGCGACTGGCTTATGAAACATTTCTTTTAATCTACCTGCGACAATACCTATAACACCTTGATGCCAACCATCCCCATTAACTACAATCACAGAATCTTCTTTATTTATGGATGCAGCTTGCTTTGTAGCCTCTTCAAGAACCGATAACTCTATTTCTTTTCTCTCTTGATTATACATATCAAGAGTTGTCGCTAAAGCTATTGAGGCCTCGTAATCATTTGATGTAAGAATTTCTGAACCTAAGTATGACTCCCCCACCCTACCACCGGCGTTAATTCTTGGTCCGATAATAAAACCTAAATGGTAAACAGAAATATTTTCTGCAATACCACAAACATCTATCAAAGCAGATAAGCCAATATTATTCTTTAGCATTATAACCTTAAGGCCTTGTCTCACAAACGCCCTGTTTACTCCAATAAGAGGTACCACATCACAAACGGTGCCTAAAGCCACTAAATCTAAAAGATGCAGCAAGTTAAACTCTTTGATATCTTCGAACTCTTTTTTGACTCTTTTATGCAAAGCTACCGCAAATAAAAAAGAAACTCCAACAGCAGCAAGATAACCATAGCCAGACTGATCGTCTATACGATTTGGGTTTACCAAAGCATCAGCATTTGGCAATATGTCGCTACATTTATGATGATCTAAAATTATTACTTCAAATCCCAATCTCTTAGCATATTCTACTTCTTTATGCGCACTACTTCCGCAATCGACAGTAATAATTATATCATAACCAGATTCTTTTAATTTCTGAATTGCATTAATGTTAGGGCCATAGCCTTCTTTGATTCTATCAGGAATATAAATACCGATTTCACATCCAACAGCTTCCATAGTTTTCTTTATTACCGCGGAAGAAGTGGCGCCATCAACATCGTAATCACCAAAAACCACTATTTTCTTTCCATCTTTTATGGCCTTAACCACAACGTCTACAGCCTTATCCATATCTTTTAAAACATAAGGATCTGGTAAAAGTTTTTTTAGTGTTGGATTAATATATTGATCAGCATCTTCAGGAGAAGACACATATCTAGATAACATATTAGAGATGACTTCAGGCAACCTAGTAGTCCGCCTAAGAGATTCCGCCAGATAAGAATCGTATGGTCTTTGACACCATCTTTGATTCCGAACAGATTTGTAGATAATTAATTTATTTTCTTCTAAAGCGCCTTCAACACCCATTACTCTATCCTATTGAATGTAGAGTTTTGACATATCGAATAGTTTTATATTTAGAGCTCATAGCAACAGAGTTCGTATGTATACGAGATCCTTTTATCTTAACACCATGTAGCATGCTACCGTCTGTTACACCAGTGGCTGCAAACATAACGTCATCGCCTTTTGCCATATCTTGGACCAAGTATTTCCTATTAAAATCAGAAATACCAAGAAGTCTTGCCCTATCTTTTTGCTCTTGGGTCTCGAATAACAACCTGCCCATCATCTGACCACCAGTTGTTGATAAAGCAGCTGCGGCAAGCACGCCTTCAGGAGCACCACCAATACCAATGTACATATCACCTTTGTTGTTGTCTAATGCAGTCTCTATAACAGCAGCTACATCTCCATCATTTATCAACCTAATCCTTGCTCCAGCCTCTCTGACCTTAGCGATCAAGTCCATATGCCTATCTCTTTTTAATATCACCACCAATAAATCTTCAATTTGACAATTTTTGATTCTAGCAAGGTTAAGCAAATTTTGCTTTGGTGTATTATCTAAATCAATTATTTGCTCATTAAACTGACATCCGATAGCAATCTTTTCCATATATACATCAGGCGCATTTAACAAACCACCTTCTTCCGTCATCGCAATAACAGATAAAGAGTTTGCTCCAGCTGTTGCACAAATAGTAGTACCTTCTAATGGATCTAATGCTATATCTATTTTTGGTCCGTGTCCTGTACCAACTTTCTCACCAACATATAACATAGGAGCTTTATCTCTTTCTCCTTCCCCTATAACAACAGTACCTTCAATATTCATTTTACCTAGAGCTTTGCGCATAGCATCAACAGCAACTTGATCAGCTGCCATTTCGTCTCCTTTACCAATCAAATGATAAGCACTAATAGCCGCAGCTTCCGTGACGCGCACTGCCTCAAGAACTATATTACTGTCCAAAACTTCTTTCGCTTTAAAACTACTAGTTTTGCCAAAAGAAGAACTAAGACTGTTTTTTTCCATCACATCATCCATGATTTTATCTTTTTTTTAATTCCATATAAGTTCTAGATTATTTTCCATCAAAAGGCAATGGCATAGGTCGATGTTCCGGATGATAAGTCTCAAAAACAGCGTTTTTATCTATGTTTTTTACATATTCATCAGCAGAGTCCTGAGTTTTGCTAGGACGATAGCCTGGCATAGGAGGTTTTGGCACCTGTTTTTTCGTTGGCTCAGATGACGGCTTTAGTGCTTTTGCATGAACATTTCCATTCGCAGCTGCAGCATTTTGCTGAATATTCTGACTGCCATTTTTTTTCTTCGTAGAAAGAATTGGAGCAAAAGTCTTTCTTTCTGGCTCGGTGTTTTTATTTTCTGAGCCAAAAGACTTTATAGGATCTTGCTTTAAGAATGCCGCTTCTTTTTCTATGTCAATATTAGGAATAACATTAGATGCAGCAGGGATTTGAACTTTATCCATCATCTCTGCTGGTTTTTTATCTGTATTTAAAGAATCTGATGTATTTATATTAGGAATAACTTTGACTATACTTCCGCTTTTATCATCTGTATTATTTTTTTTAGCCTCAGCTGGCATTGAATCTGCTTTCTCAGCTTTCTTAAGCTTGGTCTTTTTTTTAACTTTTTTTCGCACCTTTTTTTCTACAAAAACTTCCTTAGGTTTATAATATTTTATATCTTCATTATATTTATTAAATGCATAATAATTTCCGTAGGACTCAGGATTATCCGTTGATTCCTGGATACTAGTTGGTATAGATTCAATTGCATCATCATTAATAGACTGATCTTCCGGAGCTCTCCTATCAAGATAAAGAGCAGAATCCTTTTTTTTAAATAGATTCGTGTTTTTTTGTGAGCACCCAGAAGCCAAAACCCCAATGCATAAATACACAATAATTGTTTTAAATTTCAAAGCCATTTTTTTACAATAAGATAGAAAACGCAGCATGCTCTAACTTATATTAGAGCAAAACTTCTCAATTAATTCTAGCATGTTTTTATTAGAATCTGTAAACAATGATCTCGCATTTGCACCTGCTTCTTTTAAAGATGAAGGATTTGATAACAAATATGTCAATTTTTTACTTAAATTCTCATCGTTAAATTCTCGCTCTTCTAAAATCCAGGCTGCATTATTATCGCTTAATACCTTGGCATTAAGAAATTGATGATTTTCATTTGATATTGCTATCGGAACTAAAATCGCAGGCCTACCTGCAGCAATTAATTCTGATACAGTAGAAGCACCCGATCTTGCAATGATTAAATGTGCATCTTTTAGCTTCTGATCAACATCTACAAAAAAACTACTTATAGTGCATTCTACTGATAAGCTTTTATAAGCATTCTCCACTCCAGTGATATCTTCCTTTCTGCATTGTTGCACTATGTGCAACCTTGACCTAATAGATGGTTTCAGTTTTTTTATAGCACAAGGTATAACTCTACTAAGAATTCTTGCCCCTTGGCTACCTCCTAAGACTAGCAAATTCACTTTGCCGTCCTTGCTAATATCAGGATAATCAGATTCACCAATTTTTGAGATAGATCTATCAACAGGGTTTCCTGAAACATGTATTTTAGATTTAGAAATACGCTCCAATCCTTTGATATTCTGAAATGGTACAGAAATAATATCAGCCCATCTGATAAAGTGTTGATTCGCCCTTCCAACAACAGAGTTTTGCTCATGAATCAACAGAGGCTTTCTCAGTAGCACCGCAGCCAACATAGTTGGAAAAGAAGGATATCCCCCAAAGCTAATGATCATTTTGGGCTTCTTCTTTAGAATAATAAATGTAGCAGTTGTAACGCCTATAACTATCTTCACTAAAGAAACCAAAATTTTTAATATATTACCAGTGAGCGGTGCAGTCGAAATAATTTTATACTGAAGGTTTTTTGGAATTTTTTCTTGAAAATTTAGGAATCTTTTATCTGCTAAAACAAAACAAGAGAACCCTTTTGACTTAAGATGCTTACATAATGACAGAGCAGGGAAAATATGCCCACCAGTACCACCAGTTGCTATGATAAAATCAGATGTCATACTTTTAACGAATATTTATTTTATAATTCCTAGTAGGTAGACTTATAGTATCATATCTTTCCCTGCTAAAGGCAAGCATCATTCCCAAAGCAATAGATATTGCTATCGCAGAAGACCCTCCATAGCTAATAAGAGGAAGCGTCATCCCTTTAGTAGGAAATAAGTGAAGGGATACCCCCATGTTAAACACAGATTGCATTCCTATTTGTATCAAAATTCCTGAAATTGCTAATATATTAAAATTGTTTGATGTATTGGCAACTATGTACAATCCGCGCACTACTAAAAGTGCAAACATAACAACTACCACCAGACACATAATAAACCCCATTTCTTCTCCTATAACAGCAAAAATAAAATCTGTATGAGAGTCTGGCAATTGATGCTTTACTATCCCCTCTCCAAGGCCTTCACCATAAAATCCACCTTTCTTAAATGCTTCAAGAGATTTCGTAACTTGATAATTTTCAAAGCTTTCCGGGTTTAAAAAACTGTCAATACGCTTCTGAACATGTGGAAAAACTATATAAGCCAAAGATATACTGATAACACCAAAAACAGAAAAGACAAAAAACCATACCAAAGAAAGACCAGATATAAATAATTGACCAATCCAAATTACAGAAATTGTCATTACCATACCAAAATCTGGTTGCATAATCAGTAGAGCGATAACAAAAAGATACAAGAAAAGAGAAACTTTAAATGCAGGAAAAGTTTTATCTTCATATTGCATAGAAAAAAGCCACGCAGTAACAACAATAAAAAACGGCTTTATAAACTCTGAGGGTTGTATAGAAATTCCAGCAAGTTGTATCCACCTTTTTGAACCTTTAATTGGGGTGCCAAATGCCAGTACGGCAACTAAAATCACAATACAAAACATAAACCCAATTACAGCTAATCTCTTCACATTATTAACAGATAAAAAAGAAATGCCAACCATGCACATCACGCCTATAGAAAGAAACAATATTTGTCTTTTCATAAAATAGAATGGATCTACATTGATTCTATCTGCTATAGCGGGACTAGCAGTTGCGATAATAACGATACTAAATGCAATAATGACAAATATGACACTTACTGAAAATCTATCTACAGATTTCCACCAGAGTTGTAAATTATTTCTCCTTAAATTAGGATCTTTGTATAAAAATTTATAATTAAACAAGTTAGGTTATTAATGCATACTATGTATTTCTGTGATACCATGATACACTATAAACAACAATATTTTCATAACTTTGGTAAGAAGATATGAAGAAGTTTACAGTACCTTGTGATTTTAATGGCGTAAAATCCCCATTCACGATATATATTGGCTCGGCAAAGCCTGACCACCACCCTCTTCATTTTCAAGCAGATTGGCTCTCAAAAGAAAGAGGCGGCACTATCCCCCAAGAAGTTATGGAAAGCCTATCTCAATTAAAAGAATTATCTAAGAAAAATGGCGTTAAGTTCGAAGATCTATGCGTATATGCACTTGGCGCAGCACAACAAGAGAACGAAGGAGATGATGACGAAGAAGAAGATGAAAGTGCAACAGAAGAAGATCAAGAAGAAGGAGATGATGAAGAAGAATCTGAAGTAGAAGAAGAAGGCGATAGCGATGAAGCCGAAGTAGATGAAGGCAATGACGACGCAGATACAGAAGAAGACGAATCTGAAGCAGAAGAAGACGACGCAGAAACAGAAAAAGAAATTGAAGAAGACGAAGACGAACTTGAGCCAGAAGAAGATGAAAGTGGAACAGAAGAAGATGAAGACTCAGAAATCAGCGACGAAGACTTAGAAAAAGAAATAGAAAAAGAGCTGAAAAAAGATGAAGAGTCTGAAGTAGAAGATAAAAAACAAAGTAGCGCAAAGAAAAAACCAAAATAAAAAAGAATTCAAATATAAAGTAGCTATTAGTTAATACTTTTTTAATCAAATATAGCTACAGTTATTATATAATATATTAGTGATTTTATGCCGTCTTTTGTAAAAGAAAAAGGATTCACAATAGCATGTACCCGTAAAGATGTAGAAGAATACATCGCGTCCTTGGATGCAAATCCTAATCTTAGCTTTATAGAACATATAAAGGCTCAAATAAAATTAGATGATTCGCAAGGAGTGGATTTAGTCATTGAAGATCTAGATTTAAGGAACATCGACCTTTCTGGCGGTGATTTTTCAACAAAAGAGGCTCCCGATTGTTACTCGAGTATTACGTTTAGTAAAGTTAATCTCCCAGAAGAAAAAGCCCAAATTGAAAACGCCATATTTTCAGGCACAGTTTTCTCCAACATTGATCTTAGCAATGTTCATATTTTAGATACAGTACTAAATGCAGAAAAAACAATCTTCAAAGACGAAGTCAAAATATCATCAACACAAAGAAAAAGTCTAGAAGAATACTCTCGATACCTGGCTTATGATATTAATACTCTAGAAAAGCTAGATGCACCCAAAAGAAGAGAAGCCGCTCTAAAGGACATCACCGAAAAACTAGTTTCACCTACTTTAAATCAATTAGATCCTCAAACATGGACTCAAAGCGCATCATCACTGTTAAAAACATCAGACAACAAAAAAATCAAGGATGCAATCTCTGAAATATTTCAAGCAAAGCTTAAGGAAGGTGATTTCTTAGATAATTTTTTACTGAGTAGAGATTCGAAAGAGCTAGAAGCTCTTATAAAGAAAGATCTAAATGCTTACATTAAAGATGTAACAACATACATAAACGGAGCACAGGGTAAGAAGCTCAATAAGACACAAACTATCAAAACTATTATTTCAAAATCGGCAAAAACAACTGCCTTACTAGGAAAACTAGAGGAATTTAAAGCTAGCATTTTAGCGAAAGATAAATCTCAATATCTCGCACCAAGAAGAACCTCACAACCAAAACCTCAATTGGCTAGTGGACTGGTTGCTGACATTGGAATGTCAGTCGCGACAAGAGGATCTGCAATAGCTGGCATAGATTTATCCAATAGTCGAAGCTCTTGGCCTAATATCCCGAAAGGTCACTCCAAAGATAGAGAACAAGACTTGAAGTTAAAGAAAGAAGGATTAGAAATTTTACAAACATCTTTTCAAGTTGCTAGTGGATTAGGAGTAGCGGGAGGATTGTGGCAAGGAGGTTTTGGAGGAATGTTGAGTGCGATAGTTGCAGGAGGAGCAGGAGCTGTTAGCGAGACAACATTTCGCAATTTAATAGCGCAATGCGACACCAAACCAGACAAATTAGATGAAAGCTATGAAAAGTTTAATAATCAATTTGGAGATAAATTACTAGAAATTGCTATGGCAGTAAAAGCATGCAAAAAGTCTTTAGGATTTATGACAAATAATGAAATAAATCAAATGCTTCTAGAAAAATTCATGGGTCCAAGTGAGTCTAGAATGTCTGTGCAGGGAATACATGGAATAATGTCCAACGTTTCAAGAGTTATAGCATTAAACAACGTGAATGAAGCATATAAATTTATTCAAAACGCAAAAGGCAAAGATCCTAAAAAACGCATCAGACTAGGTAACCCCGTATCCCAGATAGATTTAGAAAGCAAAATGATAAATATACCCAACTTACTTATTTATGCTTCATCAAGTGTAACTCTAATCTGCGCGTTCATATTAGTAGCGGTCTTTGCTGGGCCAGTCATAGCACCATTTATGGCAACTATAGGCGCCTTATCTGGCTTACAACTCACAGCATTAGGCTTAGCCGCCACAGCAATCACTACAGGTTTGGGTTATAAAATACATCAAGGTATAAAACATACAATAGCTAAAATATCTGTTAGAAGAAAGGAAGCTAAAGAACAAAGAGCCAGACCCATTATTCAGGAAACACTAGAAAGGTCAACACATACACAAGAAGCAACCAGGGGGGTAGGAGCAACAACCCCTGCAATAATAACAACACAGCAAATAAGAGATCCACAACCTCAAGCAGCGACTACAGAACAGACACGTACAGGTACAGTTAGGAATCCTCAAGGCCGTCCAAAAGCACCAGCATCCCCTGCACCAGCATTAGAAGAAGCACCTACAAAAGCACCAGCATCTCCTCAAGAACCAGAAGATATTTTTTACGACGCGGAAGATGGAGATTTACCCTCAACAGCGGCAAAACCAGCTAGTGCTGAACCTGCAAAAGCTGCGCAACCAGGCACCCATGCAGGTAGAGAAGCAGGGCGCAAACAAACTGGCACCCACGCAGGTAGAGAAGCAAAGCGCAGACAACCTGATGCTTCCCAACCAAAAAAAGGTTCGTTAAGACGCGAATCATAACAGAGTTGGTCACCATTAATAAAGACTATAAAAATAGTACAATTAACACTTAATAATAATAGCTATTAGATAATCTCTTATAATAGAGACTAAAATGCAATTCTACGCTTTTTACTCTTGACATAACAAAACTATAGTGTAAGCTACACTAGCTCAGCACTCGAATATATTGGGAATACATAATGGCGAAGAAGAATACAATTTTGGTGAAATTAGTCAGCACCGCAAAAACCGGTTTCTTTCTAGTAAAGAAGAGAAACCCTAAGAAATTGACAAAAAAATTGACCTTCAGAAAGTACGATCCTGTAATTCGTAAGCATGTTGAGTTTAAAGAAGAGAAATTAAAATAAATATAGATATATAGATATATGGCTACCAAAATACGTTTTACAAGACACGGCGCAAAAAAGAAACCTTTCTACTGGTTAGTTGTAGCGGATGCTCGCGCTCCACGTGATGGTCAATTTATAGAAAAGCTTGGTACTTACAATCCTTTGCTAGCTAAAGACAATGATAACAGAATTTCTTTCAACAAAGAAAGAATCAACTACTGGCTTTCAACTGGTGCACAACCTACAGAAAAAGCTGAAAAACTCTTTACTATTGAAGGCATCTCAATAAACTTCAAGAAAAAAACATTCAGAAAGAAATACGCTCCTGTTATAACTACAGAAAAGAGACTTTCTAAAAAAGCTCTTTTAAAAGCTGAAGAAGAATCAAAGAAAACTGACGAGCAAAGAGCAGAAGAAGCTTTAGCAGCGAAAGCTTTAGCAGAAGCATCAGAGAAACTTGATGAGCAAAAAGCAGAAGAAGCTTTAGCAGCAAAAACTATAGAAGAAGCAGCTACTACGGAAGCAGAAGCTCCTATAGTAATAGCTCCAGTAGAATCTGAAGATCCAGAAGCAAACTAGAACTCTTCTTAAAAAGATACCTTGTATAAATTTTTTTTCTATGTTATACACAAAAATGTAGTGTAGAATCCTTTCACCTACGGTATTATCATACAAAGGATCTCCTAGATATTATTTATATAGAGCTTAGAGAGACTAGGTACTATACCAAGTAGATATTGTATCGTCATTATGAATTATACCAAAAAATGCAGATTCCATTGCAGCGTTCTCAAATAATAGAGTATCTTCTGCCAAACAAGTAGGCGTTGACGTACACTGCTTTAATCTTTCGCTAATATATTGAAAGAACACCTCTGGATGTGAATTTTGCCCTATTCTAAAATCATGATGCATATTAGCTTGATGAATAAAGTTATCAAGCCAGGATTTTTGGTAATTAATCACTCCTGCGCTACCTCTTTTATAAAAGCCTTCTGGGTGAAATTGCGTTGCATATCTGAAACCATTTTCGTGACCATACGACATAGCTACACCACCTTCAGAAATTGCACCAAGCTCTATACCTTCCCCTAGCTTACCAACTACCCCTGCATAACCATGGGCTGTCATTCCTTTAAATGCAATATCGGAAAATTCACATTGATCAAGAGCTGTTTTTTGCTCTGCTTTTGTCATTGCCATGAAATGTGATAAGGTGCCTTTTAAATAACTAATAGTATGGCCCCCGCCGTGATAACCTTTTACAGGTTGAAGATACCCATTATGATTAAGCACAAGGTTTTGAGCGCCAGCACACATTCCAGTATATGGAATTTTATATTCAAGTGTTTTATCTAATGCTGTTTGATAAGTTTCTATCAAAATCATTTCTGACTGCCAATCAGCTTTGCTAAATTCTTGTTTATCTCTAGGATAATCATCCCCTCCTCCAGGATTCATCCATCCATCAAATTGCTTAATGAAAGGATCGCCTCCTTTCTGAATATGATTAAGTGTAACAAGATGAAATTTTACATTCGGATGCTCTTTAGTAGCCAATCTAGACCAAGACCACAGACCTGAAGACCAAAACCCTTCACCATGACTTATAGCAATATGAGTTACTTCAGGTTGCTTAGATGGAGCAAATAAATCGGCATCTTTTTTAAAAAAGTTAAATAGAGGATCTTTAGTTCTATCTAGTATTTCATCCTTAAACTCTTCATTGCTAATAAAATTATCTACCAAGCTTTCCCCAAACTCATTTAAGATGATATCAATATCATCTAAATGTTTAAATAACACTTCTGTGAACTTAGAATCGTGCTCTAATTGACTAGCTAATTCCAGCGCTGTTAAACCACTAGCACTTTTTTCTGTTAGACTATGCCCATCTTCAATCATTTGAATTGCTAAATCAATCTTATGACCAAGAACCGCAAGCTGTAAAGGCGTAAAGCCATATTGGTTTTTAATCTCTATATCTTTGAGTTCTTCTACAGATATCGTATTATTAGAAGAATCCAATAAAGAAATTTCTGTATCACTAAGCGAGATACCACTAGCATAGTCTTTAGCTAAATTATAAACATCTATAATATTCTGCGCTTTTGATTCCGAGGCTCCATGAACTCTAACAACCTCATAAACAGAATCAGCATCAAAAGAGTTAGGAAATCTTTTGATTGCTTCAACTAAACAATCTATACGAATATTATCGGTAATAACTGTTATCCATGATAGAGTACCAATTACCAGATCGGGAGTTAAAATCTTATCTATAAGCTCGAATTGATGATGAATAAATAAAGTTTCTAATATAGTCGAATTATACTCTTTATCTTTGTCTTCTAGTTCAGATTTAGCATTTACATTAACGCCAATTTCGATCGCATAATTAAAAATTTCCTCACGCGCTTTTATTTCATCGATTTTAATTACTTCTCTACCATTAACAAAAGTCCTTGTGAACAATGATTGAATTGCCATTCTAAGCAAGTCTTCAGTAGATAATGGCTTTGGAGCATTAACAAAAAGTTCCTTACAAGCAGATATGGTAACGGGGTTCAAATTATAAAACTCACTAACAGATATATTATTTATATTTGCTCCTTGACTTAATGCAGTATCAACTAGCTCATATATCAATTTCAGCTTTTCTGTATTGATAAAATAGTCGTCACCTGTATACTCTGCAGGATTTTGTTGGAGCGCTAATTTTAAAAAACTATCTGCAGATAATGAGTTATTTGTATTATTAAGTAATATTTCTTTATGAGCTGCTAAAAATTTTATACTTGGACGCAATCCTTCCATTGCAACTGTAATATTGGCACCTTTATTTATAGCAAACTCTAGCAAATCGCTTTGTAGCTTAATACTCTCATCTGATGAAGAATATCTACGGAATACTAACTCTAAAAATGCCTCAGTAGATAATGGATTTAGCAAATGATTAAGTAACATTTCTTTATGAGCTGCTAAAAATTCTAAACTCGGAGAAGAGCTCTTCACAGCAGCTATAATATCAGCGCCTCTATTTAGAGCCAAATCTATCAAGTCCCTTTGTAGCTTAATACTCTCATCTGAGTAAGCATCTGTACGAAATAGTAGCTTCAAAAATGTATCCTTGGATGAAGAGGCTAGGTGATCGAGAAAAACATCTTTATGAGTAAATAATATATCTAAGCCTACTTGGGTATCATACTTTAACGTATCTCCTAAATTAAGTAACAGCGTTACTATCTCTTTTTGGAGAGAGATATCATTTAACTGAACAGCCTGCTTCTTTAAAATATCTTCTAGAAAAATGTTTAATGGCAAATGCGTTATCAAAAAATCAAATGAGGATTTGATCTCAGCGAATGAAAGGTACAAGAAAAAACTATTCTTCAGATGCTTGTTATATTGTGTGGTTTGTACTAATGCGGCAATCAAATTGCCATTCTTTTCTCGAACAGCTTCTTCAAAAAGCGATTCTGCGTGATGCGAAATATGTTTTGCATTAAGCGCCTTAACTATTTCCTCAACAGAACCTGTATATGATTTATCAAGAGACATTTTACCACCACACCTATATCAGTTAATTTCAATAATACGTCATTATATAGCAAAATCCCTTAAAAGTCTAATAAAAGTTAAGGTTTTTGCATTAAACCAATAAAAATAGCCTATTGTATAATTTCCGTTTTACGACTACTATCTCTTAGAATTTTAGAGCTATACTTATGAATTATTATTCTTTTACGATTATATTACTAATGCTTGCCACTTTATTTGTAGTAATTATAGGCGTATCAAGACTAGCATTTAATAAAAAACAAGACACGAAAACAAGCAACAAGCTAATGGTATTAAGGGTTTCATTACAAGCTTTCATTATTTTAATAATCGCATGTCTTTACTTCATTAAAAATTAATTTCACAAAATATTATGAGCATCATCACAAGATTTGCACCATCTCCTACCGGCTTACTACATGTTGGGAATGTTAGAACTGCTCTTATAGACTGGCTTTTCACTAGAAAAAATGCTGGTACATTTATATTAAGAATAGACGATACAGATACCGAGAGGTCCACGAAAGAATTTGAAGATATTCTAAAGGAAGACCTAAAATGGCTAGGCTTGAATTGGGATTTTACTTTCAACCAAAAAGATAGATTAGATAGATATACAGAAGTCACAGAAACGCTCATAAAAGCTGGAATGCTATATCCTTGCTATGAAACAAAAGACGAACTGGAATTCAAAAGAAAGATTCAACTCTCTCAGGGAAAACCGCCCATCTATGATAGATCCGCTCTGAAATTGACAAAAGAAGCTATAAAAAATTATGAAGCAGAAGGCAGAAAACCTCATTTTAGATTTAAACTAAGTGATCAAGTGATTTCTTGGGATGATATGATACGTGGTCATGTAACTTTCGAAGCAAACACTGCAAGTGATCCTATTTTAATAAGAGAAAATGGCAGTTGGACATATATGATATGCTCAGTCGTTGACGATATAGATTTCAAAATTACCCACGTAATAAGGGGCGAAGATCACATAAGCAACACAGCTGTAAACATACAAATACTTAACGCTCTAGGAGCAAAACCACCTACATTTGCGCACGTTTCTAGAGTGGCATCGAGAACAGCAGAAATGTCAAAACGAACTGGGGGCTTCGATATTAAATCTTTAAGAGAACAAAATCTTGAGCCAATGACTATAATAAACTTCTTATCAACTATAGGAACTTCCAAGGCTCCAACAAAATTCACAGATATCTCTTCAGTAATTGCAGAGTTTGATATGAATAATTTCAGCAAAAATCCAACTATTTATGATGAAGAAGAGTTACTCGCTCTAAATCATAAAATTTTATCGAATCTAGAATTTAATGAGATCAAGCATAGGCTTGATGGAATTCATATTGATGAACATTTTTGGCTTACAGTCAGGAATAATATAAGCAAATTTGATGAACTAGAAATCTGGAACAATATATGCAAAAAACCAGTTACTCCAGTAATCCAAAAAGAAGATAAGGACTTTCTTATAGAAGCCTCTGAGTTACTCGCAAAAGAAGATTCATTTGACGAATTAACATGGGATAAATGGATTGGGAAAGTAAAATCTATCACGCCAAGAAAAGGAAAAGATCTATTCATGCCAATTAGGTTAGCTCTTACAGGGTTAAATCATGGACCTGAATTAAAAATTTTGCTACCACTAATTACTAAGGAGAAATCCGTAAAGAGATTAGCTGGAGAAGTAATATGATCATTGATACCATTACCAAAATCAGACAACTTTCTGCTCTTACAATCAATAGAATAGCTGCTGGAGAAGTCGTAGAAAGATCATCAGCAGTAGTAAAAGAACTAGTCGAGAACGCTCTCGATGCTGAATCCACAGAAATTACAGTCAAAATCGAAGCTGGTGGTAAAAACCTGATTTTAGTTTCTGATAATGGAACTGGGATGAGCAAAGAAGACCTAGAGTTAGCTGTAGAAAGACATACAACGTCAAAACTTGCAAATGACAATCTTCTAAACATAAAATATTTTGGATTCAGAGGAGAAGCACTTCCTTCGATAGGTTCTGTTAGCAGAATGTCTATAAAAACATGCTTAGAGGATTCAAATGAAGGATGGATGTTGAATGTTATTGGTGGTGACAAACAACAGCCGCAACCAATCCCTCCTCACAAAGGTACCACTGTAGAAATAAGAGATTTATTTTTTGCAACTCCTGCAAGATTAAAGTTTTTGCGCTCTGAAAAGACAGAAGTGCAACATGTGATTGATATAATAAAAAAAATTGCTGCTGCAAACCCGAAAGTCAAATTTTCTTTACACTCCGATCAGAAGTGCCTTTTAGATTACACATTAGCAGATATAGAAAATCCTGTGTTCTCTAGGATTGGTCAGATTTTCAGTAAAGAATTTATGGGAAACTCTATTGAGATCAGCAAGGCACATGAAGGCATGAAAATGACTGGATATATTAGCCTACCTACATATAATAAAGGCACAGCAAGCGACTACTACATATATGTAAATAATAGACCGGTAAAAGATAAATTACTGTTAGCTGCTGTAAGGATAGCATATCAAGATTTCTTGAGCAAAGAACGTTACCCAGCCGTTATATTGTTCCTTGATTTAGAGTGCGAATTAGTAGATGTAAACGTACATCCTTCCAAAACAGAAGTAAGGTTCAGAGACATACAAACTATCAGATCTTTTGTTATTCACAGTTTGAAAGAGGCAATATCATCTGGAGGAGATAGAACATCTTCTACAATAAGCCAAGATATGCTTATTTCTATGAAACCAGAAATGACATTTAATGAAAGCTTAGAACAACCAAAGCACTTTAATTACGCCCAGAGAAGCTCTACATCATCATATACGTCTATTCCAAGAAGCAAATCTCAATATAGCTTAAGCGAAATTGTACAAGAATTTAATAAACCTACAGTCAAAACTTTTGTACATGATGAAGAAGTTCTAGAAGAAAAAGAGCATCCTTTAGGTTCGGCAAGATGCCAACTTCATGAGACATACATAATTTCACAAACTCCTGGAAGCATAGTAATAGTAGATCAGCATGCAGCACATGAAAGATTGTTATACGAGAAATTGAAGCAACAATTTGATGCTAATGGTATAGAAAAACAAAGGTTATTAATCCCGGAAATTGTAGAAGTCTCCGAAAGTATATTAGAAAGAATATTATCAATAAAAGATCAACTAGAGACATTAGGGCTAACTGTAAATCAATGTACATCAACATCAATAATAGTCACAGAAGCACCACATCTATTAGGCACATGTAATGCTAAAAAATTAATGCATGATATAATAGATGACATTGATAGATTCGAAGAAAGCGTAAACTTAAAAGAATTAATCAACCACACCCTGGCAACCTATGCATGCCATCACAGTATTAGGTCTGGTAGAAAGATGAATATCGACGAGATGAACCAACTTCTTCGCGAGATGGAATTAACTCCACACTCTGGACAGTGCAATCACGGCAGACCCACTTATATAAAGCTTGAATTAAAAGACATAGAACGCTTATTTGGAAGATCTTGATTCCTTATTAGTGAATCAAATATATATATATTGATTTGCTATATTACTTAATATATTTTAACTATTAAATATAAATATAATTCTAATACTGGAGTGAATCATAAAATGACAAGAAGCAGCAGCAAAGATTATAAAGTAAATGGGATAAATATTCACTGCCCAATTGATATCAAAACTACTGATGAAAATGGTTATAAAAAATATCTTACTGATGACGAAAAACTATGTGATTTGCTTTCAGGTCTAAGAAGTCTTGCAGGATATAATTTGTCAAGAATGCAAAAGCTAAATGTTGAGTATAAATGCTCTCCTTGGTATAAAAAAAGTGATGAGGATGAGCGTGACAATCCAAATTGCAGCGATAACATATATAAACAATTTTCAGACAAATTTCAGGATGCCGCTTTAGCAGTGAAGAGTATACAAAATCAAATAGCGAGTAATAATATACATATATCTTCTGCAAAAGTTTTAGCTCAAGTGGCAATAAATGAAATAAGTCATTTAAAAAGCTATACCCAACAAAATTTAGATAAAGTAAATGCAGCTTTTGAAAAGGCATTTTATGATACAAATGTTGCAGGTGTAGGCACTGCAGTTGCTACATTATTCGGTGGCCTTGGATTCTTTTCTGCTTTTGCTAATATCGCCTTCTATAATAATGAATTTGATGGCAAAATAGACAGAGCTTATAATGATGCGATCGAAGTTAGTGACAAACTTACTGTAATTGCAGAAATTATATCGCATAGCAATTCAGATATGGATGTATACTAAGCCTTCCTAGAAGGTTAGTATCATTTGAGACAAAAAATAGTTGTTGACCATTGCACTATGTCTAAATAAGGCTTTGCCCCTGGATAGGCCACTAAACTAATCTGATTTTTGGATAATTTATCAACATAGCCTCGTTCTTCCTATTGAACTACTCTAGGAGCGCTAGCATTAGAATTTGTCGTCAAACTACTATTGGCAACATATGCATGCCCTCATAGTATTAGATCTGGTAGAAAGATGAATATTGATGAGATGAATCAACTTCTTAGTGAAATGGAATCAACGCCGCACTCTGGCCAGTGTAACCATGGCAGACCCACATATATCAAATTAGAACTGAAAGATATAGAACGCTTATTTGGAAGAACTTGACTTCTTCTTTGATTCTACAACTTTTATACCATTAGCAGAAACCATAGTATTCGGAAGAGTATATTCTTTATCTTTATCAACAATGGTCGTGCTTTGTAGTTCTATTGTTTTTACCACCCCTTCAAATTTTCCAACTAAAATTCTATCACCTATTGAAAAAGGTTTATAAGTTATGATCATTATTCCACTTAACATTGAAGCTAGCATGTCTCTTAGGGCAAAAGTAACTATAAAACCAGTAATACCAAAACCAGTTATAAGATTTTTAACATCAACCCCCCAGCTACCTAAAATTGAGAGAAAGCCAGATATCACAATGATGATACCGAAAATAGTTTTAACTATTTTGATGGGAGCGCTAAAATGCTCCGAAAACTTAGAAACAATAGATCGGAAGACAATGTTGTTTAGAAAATAAAGAAGTCCAAATATACTAATAACTACAATTGAACCAATGATCTTATAGTAAAGTTCTTGAGTAAAAATAGTACTTAAAAATGTTCCAAAGTCCATAATGCTTTACCTATTAAATTAATCCGCTACATAGTTCCCTTGCAACAAGTCAGCAAAGTAATTGGAGGGTAGCCTCACATAACTTATCAAAAGGACCAGAGATTTCATCAGACTGATTACAAAGATCTCTCAAACTAGTGATCCCTCGACATGTAGTGTAAAACATCGGGCAAGGTTTTTCAAAATCATAGTCTCTATCATTGCTGTCTCCATCTCTACTACCTCCTAACTTTGCAGGGCTCAAAAAGCCCCTCTGCCCTCTAATTGATTAATGTAACACAATAAAGAAGAGATGCAAGTATTCTTAGGAGCTCTTTGAGAGGCACTTACAGATATTTCCAATATATTTAATTAATCCCAAGATTTATAAAGATTTAGGAATCCAGTAAAAGATTCGAATCTTTGCTCTGCGCTTAGAGACCCAGTTGGGCTTTTTGCTGTGAATTTTGGTTTATAGTTTCCTTCTAATTCAACTCTATAATGACTAGAAAGGATTTTACCCTATAAAAAACCTAATTGACCGGAATCTGCAACGCTTTCTTCTTTGAACGTATCATTAAGTTTTACAAGTAAATTCTCCACATATGCATCACATATTAATTTGATGATCCGAAATATAGGATAAAATGACTAATAGAAGATTAACTTCTTACTAACTAAAATCTATGATGAAATTTTATCTTGGTCATCATTTGGTTTTTTGATGCTATCTGTTTGGTTTAAAGCATTATCGTTTAATGCTTCTTTTATAACAAACTCATTATCCCAAACGCTTTTATTTTCTATCAAGAGTTTTTTAGAAAATAGTAACTGGTCTACTTCTTCTTTACTCATGATGCCGTTTAAGACTTTAGCTTCTAGATCTCTCACTCTATGATAAGGTTTATCAAAACAGATCATTGCGAACCCTACACTTGCTACAATTGAGCAAATCATAGATAAAGCTAGAGCACCAGAAGTAATGAAAGTTGCAATAGCAGAAATAGATAAAGCTATTAACATGAAAGAAATTACAGCAATTTTTCTAAAGATATTTGCACTTTGATAAGAGGTAATAATTGTTTCAAACATTCCTCTAGGAGCGGAAGCACCAGCTTCTTTCAAGATGCTGATTATTTCCTGGTCATTATTTTTTAATGCGATAGAGAGTGGATTAGCAAATGATATGTTAATACTGTTTACGCTTGCGCCATTTTCTATTAATTCTTTGGTTAGTACAGCGTTCCTACAAGAAATAGAGAAGTGTAAAGCAGTGTCATCATATCTATTTTTAATATCAACTTCAGCGCCATTAGCAATTAAAAGCGATGCAACGCTAGTATGATTATATTGAGTTGCAAAATGCAAAGGCGTAGATCCATGGTCATTTGTAGCATTTATATCTGCACCTTTATCTATCAATAGGCTAGCAATTTTAACGTACCCCTTGATAGCAGCAAGATGCAATGGAGAATTATTATTATCATCCTTTTGGTTTACATCTACATTACTATCTAACAATTCTTGAACAAGAGTTGTGTTCCCAGAAAGAACTGTAGAATGTAGAGCTAATTTTCCTTTTGTTTTTATCATAACAAAAATTATTTTACTTTTCTAAATCTTGAATATTGTACATGTGATTGGTTAACAATTCATTAATGCGTTAATTTTTATATATAAATTCTATGGAACTTTGTTATTAACATATGAAAATAAAGGTATATACTGTTCAAAATTATATAAATACTTTGGTCATTTTGTATGAATAGAAATATATGGACGGTAAGTTTGGCCGTTTTTACGATGTTTTTTGGCGCCGGCAATATGACCTTACCTCTCCTTCTATCACAAACATGGCCTAATAATTGGTTCATAGCTTTTATTGGATTCTGTGTAACAGGAGTGCTAGTAACATTCATTGGTTTAATTGGTGGGGTTATTTCTAGCACTACCAAAGAGTTTTTTGCCCCCCTTGGTCTGACGTTCGGTTTTATAGTACAAGCTGTCTTAATATGTATAGAAGGACCATTTGGGGTAGTGCCAAGATGCCTAATAGTTGCATATGGCGGTGTAGAATCAATTTTTCCAGAAATGAGCAGATTAGTTTTTTATACCATCTCTGCCATTTTATTGTTTTTTCTCATACTAAACAGAGGCAAACTTGTTAAGATTATTGGTAACTATATGACACCAGTGATGCTGTCTTTGCTCGCTCTTATTGTTTTGATAGTGATGTATCAGAATAGAAACGTAGGAATTAATATTAATTATGGTTTCGATTCTAATGCATTTAAAGATGGTTTCTTAAAAGGGTATTTAACATACGACCTCCCTGGCGCTATATATTTCACAACAATTGCCATGTCTTATCTTAAATCACTTGGTCAGAGCAAAAAAGTTATGATAGTAAATGGACTAAAAGCTTCTGCTATTAGCTCTATCTTGTTGATAATAGTATACGCTCTATTCTTTTATATAGGATCACATTATACAGAAGAACTACGAGGGATATCACCAACCCAGCTTCTACCTACTATAGTAAAATTATCTTGTGGTAAAATTTTAGCTGGAATATTTGCAGCAGTAATATTTTTGGCTTGCATAACTACCGCTGTCGCTGCTTTAACTATATGGACAGATTTTATTTACAATATCTTCAAAAGATACAATATAAAATATGATGTAATATTATTTATTAGTATTATTCTAACTATAATAGTGTCTAATCTAGAATTCATAGGATTGATGAATTTGTTATTACCTGTACTAAGCATTATGTACCCATTCTTAATCATACTATCATTGTACAACATAGTGACAAAATATAAGAATAATCATGAGTAATAAAAAGAAATGCTGGGTAATAGCAAATGGCACTGTAGGCGTTCTGAATCAAGCTTTAGGGCTAGCTGAAACACTTGGGATCTCTTTCACAACCAAAACATTCATTAGAAAGTTTCCGTACTCGCTAATACCAATCTCAATAGTCGCCGATTTACAAAGCCACCTTACAGAAGACAGCGATAAAATGGAACCGCCATGGCCAGATCTACTAATTGCATCTGGCTCAAAATCTATATCTATAGCGCAATATATAAAAAAAGTAAGTAATAATAAAACCTACATAGTATATGTTCAAGACCCAAGAATATCCAGTGATCGCTTTGATTTGATCTTCAGTATGTATCATGACAAAATTGAAGGAAAAAATGTCTATAAAGCAGACATGTCCTTACACAGAGTAACAGAAAAAAAACTGAAAGAAGAAAAGAAAAAATTTGCACCTTTATTTAATTCAATGAAAAAACCATTCAATGCAATAATTATTGGTGGGCATACAAAAAGATATAAAATGAATAAAAATAGATGTGATGATCTATTCAAAAAAATAAAATTCATTATAGAAAAGAATCCAGGAACAGCGTTAATAGCGCCATCGAGAAGAACTCCTGAATACATGATAAATCTATTAAAAGAATATTCAGAAATAAATAACAATATCTATGTGGCAGATTTAGAAAACAAGGAAAACCCCTACCTTGCTATCATTGCTTTATCTGACAAAATCTTTGTGACTAATGATTCTGTAAGTATGGTTTCAGAAGCGTGCGCTGCAGGAAAAGAAGTATATATACTTGAGTTATTAAATATGAATCATTCAAAACTAGTTAGGTTCGCTAATAATATTGTAACTCTAGGATATGGATCAATATTTAACTATGAGAAAACAAAGAAAGCTCACATAATAAAACGCAACGAGACGGAAAAAGCAGCCCTATTTCTTAAAAGGAAACTCATTCAGCAAAGGGGCTTTACAGAAAGTGACTTCAAGTGTTAGAGACCAGCTTGGTTTATTATATCTTTTAAAATCGCTAGTAATTTTTCATCAAACGCATCATTGATTTTCCTTTGATCAAAATGCCTTTTAAATGCAATCACTACATCTTTTGTTTGCTGCCCAAAAACACCATCTACGCTGATTTTGTATCCATATTTTGATAACAACTCCTGAACTAATGTAACAGATTCTCCCTCATCTCCGAATTGCACAAAAAACCCTTCGTGCGAAGATTGTTCTGGTAAATTTGGATATATACCTATTCCATGAGCAAATAATTGGCTCCAAGGAAAATTTTCTCCAGGATCATCTTTTCTATCTGGTGCAATATCAGAGTGGGCAACGATATTATGTGGATTTATAGAATAACGATAAATAATGTTTTTAAGAAGACTTATAACGCTATCCATTTGCTGATTAGTAAAATTTTTTAACCTATTACCGGAATTATCAGTATCAACTATTTCTATCCCGATTGAGTATTGATTTAAAGATTCACGTCCACTCCAAGAACTTAATCCAGCGTGCCAAGCAATTTTTTCTTCTGGAACTAGTTGATAAATCTTACCCTCTAAATCAAGCAAATAATGACAACTAACTCCAGATTCTTTACTACACAACCTTTCTAAAGAATCATACTTAGAGATATGTGTAGAATGTATTACAATAGTATCAATTTTATCTGATCGATCTTGATAATTTGGGGATATAAAACTAGTTTTATCTATATTCATTTAATACCTAATGTGCTTATTTTCACCATCCATGACTACAGAGAAATCATACACATCTTGATTATAAAAAACACTAGCGTCTTGATTAAACCTTGCACCAAGTATTTTAGGATCGCCCACTTCCTTCTTTGTAACTTTTTTATGCAATTTAATTTGGGTCTCAAATACAGGGAAACCTTTGATACGAGCAAGGAAATTGATAACGCCAGAATCTTGATTAGCTCTACCACTTAAAGGAGCTACCGTCACAAAAGAGAACTGGCCTTGATTATCAGAATAAGCGATGCCCTCTCCTTTAAATTCACTATACATTTTATAGTTCATTTTATATTTTTCGTATACTGGAGCAAATTTCTTATTATAGCGATAATCTCCGTATTCATCCTTCTGCCATAAGTAAATTTTTGCATTTGCGATAGGGATACATTCTTTATCAAGTACGATGCCTCGTAATAATATCTTCTTAGAATATTCATTTTCGAAACCGCCAATAGCTCTTGTTAGATCATTATATGTAGAATAAGTTCCTGGTTGATATGAAGTCTCTGATGAAAAGCTAGGAGTGCATTTTGAAAACACACATTTACTAGGCTCAGTATCTGCAAAGACATTGAGCGTAGTAAAAATAATAAAGCCTATGATATATATATTTTTTTTCATTTTAAATTCATCCTTTTTATGTAATCGACGTCAGTATTTGTCACTTCAGAATAACTGAAACTCAAACCATCTGCATAATCTAATTTTGTTTGAATAATTTTTATATGACTAGTTTTATTGTTCTTAAATTTTACACCTCTAAGGTCAGCTGCTTGAAAATGCAACTTCTCCAAATTTGAATTGCTGATTTTAGCATCATTAAATTTAGCATTATGAAATTTAACTTTATGAAAATCAGAATTCTCAATAGTAGCATTATAAAATGTTGCACCTGTACAATCTGCACTTTTAAGCTTCACTGAGTGCAGAGTTGCTTCATCAAATTTTGCTCCTTGTAAATTTGCATTGCTAAAATCTATATTTTTTAATCTTGCACCAGAAAAATTCACACCTGATAAATCAGCACCTTTCATACTAGTATCAGATAAATATGTTTTGATCAAAGACGCTCCTTTCAAGTTTGCAAAATCTAAATTTGAATTATAAAGAGTTGCGCGATTAATCACAGTATTTCTTAATTTTGCACCTTTTAACGTCGATCTAGAAAGATCAGCTCCTGTCATATCGGCATGACTAAAGTCAGTCATATTTAAATTGGAACGAGTTAAATTTACACCTCGAAGATTACTAAGATTCAGATCAACACGTTCAAGATTAGTTTCGCTAAAATTAAAACCAAATTCTTTTGTTAAATCTAATGGTTTTTTATCAGCTCTCTGTTTTGCAATATAGTCAACAACCTCAGCCTTAGATATAGATATACCAGCTTGCTCCTGGAAGACTCTTTTGATGCTTTTAGCAAATGTATGGTTATCGTCTTCTTTCGTATTGTTTATAAGAAATCCATACAAATAAAAGAATAAAATAGCTAAAGATATTACTACTAAATTCCACCCAACAATCAATGTTATTCTACGTGAAGATTTATTCATAATGATTCACCAATAATAATAAGAAATCCTATTCTTTAATTATTAACAAATCACTAATTCGAATGTTTTATCTTATAATAAAAAGAATCTTATTCACAAGTGTCTTATTCCCAATATAATTAATCATGTTGATGGGTAATAAATAGTGTTTTAAGCCCACTAAAGTTGTTGCGAATATATTAGATTTTATTTTACTTTTGTTACTAATCATGAAATTTACGTCACTAATAAAATATGCAATTATCGGGTTTATTATAGTATCTATCTATAATGGAAACAAAGGATCTATAAAAGATCTAGCTAATAAAACAACAAGATACATGAGATCTTTTGAAAGTACGCCGAAGAAAGAAAGTGTAGAACCAGAGCAAAAACAAGAACCTACAGGATCTATACCATTTAAAGTAGAACCAAAAGACAATAACTCAGCGATATCTAATATGACTGTAAATATAATTAACAAAGTATTAGATAATCCAAACGGCAGAATCATTTTTGAAGGCCTAGTAAATAAAATGGTTACGAACTACCATGGCACACTTGGAGAAGATATAATACATAAAGAATACATAGCAAAAGATATTCTAATAGGAAGCGGGAAAACCGCTCTATGTGGCGATGAAGTAACAATCACATATAATATTAGTCAGTCTGCCGATAAAACAGATTCCTCTGACCTACCAAGTACTACTAAAACTCTATTTATAGGCAAGCAAGAGCTTGGTAAAAGCTTAGAAAATGGACTGATAGGCATGAAAGAAAAAGGACAAAGAAAAATACTATACAACGAAGAAGAGATTCTCAAAAAAAACGCAGCTGAAGGAAAGAAAGACTTTCTCTTAGCAAGCGTTACACTTGATAAAATAAATCAAAAACTAGCAGAAGAAAACGACTGGGGTATTTTTGTTGATAAGAATTCTTTTGCTGTGATAGGCCCTAAAATCATGTGCGGTGATATTATAGAATCTTATTACAAAATCAGAGATATGAAAGGCAATATAATATATGATTCAAAAGAAAAAAATAACAAAGTAATATTTGAAATAGGTTCTAAAAAAACACCACAGAAAATCTCTAATGGACTAATGGGGTTAGTTAAAGATAAATCAAAGATCTCTGTTATAATCGATAAAAAATCACTCCAATATACAGATAAAAAAGGCAAAAGACTTCTTCCAGGAGATCCAAAAGATGAGTTGTTTATAATTGATATTGACACATCTAGTTAAAAGCAAAACTACATTAGATTTTTCACTTTGTTCTTTCAACCTTAGTAAATAATCGAAGAAAATTCTTAGTGGTTTCCGTAGCAACTTCTTCTGATGTTTTTTCCAATAAAGCAGCAAGGTAATCAACTGTATACTTCACAAAAGAAGGCTCATTCACCTTGCCACGCATAGGCATAGGAGCAAGATAAGGCGCATCAGTTTCTACCAGTAGCCTATCTAGTGGAAGGTTTTTTACAACCTTTCTCAAATCTTCTGCACTTTTAAAAGTAATGATACCAGAAATAGATATATACATGCCTAATTTTAAACATTCATCTGCAAGCTCTTGAGTTGCAGTAAAACAATGTATCAAGCCAGGAAATTTCTTCCTATGCATTTCTTCTTTTAGAATTTTGATTGTATCTTCATCTGCAGATCTTGTGTGAATGATGACTGGTAATTGAGTTTCTTGTGCAGCTCTAATGTGATTGATAAACGATTCACGTTGCGAATCTTTATCACTATGCTCATAGTAATAATCTAAACCAGTTTCTCCTATGCCTATAACTTTTTTGTGCTTTGTATAATTTACGATATCTTCTGTTGAAATAATCCCCTCATCCTTTACTTCATGTGGATGAACACCTACAGAACAATAAATATTCTCATGCTCTTCAGCTATTTTTTTTACTTTGTGAAATTGAGATATTTTTGTGCAAATAGTCTGCAAAATTCTTACATCAGCAGCTTTTGCTCTTATTAAAACCTCTTCTATATTCGGAGAAAGTTCATCAAAATCTAAATGACAATGAGAATCAACAATCATACTACTATCCGCGGGAACACCCCTACTGGTTGTAAAATCTTATTTCCAACTAAAGCATTGGATTTATTTAAGAATTCGAAGGATCTATTATCTTTTGGAACAGCAAGCTGGTCTAAAAATTTATTTGCAGAATCTGGAATAAATGGAATTAAAATTATAGAAAAATACCTTATCGCTTCCATAGTGATATATAAAACTTCTGACATTTTTTTGGTATCAGTTTTTTTCAAATCCCATGGAGCGGTTTGATCTACAAAAATATTGATATTATCAACAAAAGATATAATTTCTTCAAGCGCCTGGTGAAATTGATAGCTATCTACTTTTTCTTTGATCTTATTAAATAAACCTGCAGCTTCCTGTAATATTTTATATTCTTTATAGAAAGAATCGATTTGATCTTTATTATAGCTTGGTATCGATCCATCACAGTTTTTATAAACCATTGAAAGAGTACGCTGAGCTAAATTTCCAATTTTATTTGCAAGTTCACTATTAATTCTTGCATTAAAAGAACTCTGAGAAAAGCTACCGTCATTCCCAAATGACATTTCTCTCATGAGATAGTAACGAACTTGATCAAGACCATATTCTTTCACTAAGCCTACTGGATCTATAACATTGCCTAAAGATTTAGAGATTTTCTCGCCTTCATTTAGCCACCATCCATGGCTAACGATTTGCTTTGGTAATTCTATACCCGCTGCCATTAAAAAGGCTGGCCAGTAAATAGCATGAAATTTTGTAATATCCTTCCCTACCATATGCAGATCTGCAGGCCAGAAACCTTTGAAGTCTTTCTCTTTATCTGGAAAACCAAGAGCAGAAATATAGTTAGTTAGAGCGTCGAGCCATACATACATAATATGGTCTGTGTCTCCAGGCACAGGGATACCCCATTTAAAACTAGTCCTAGATACAGATAAATCCCTCAAACCACCTTTTACAAAACTTATAATCTCATTGAGTCTATACTTAGGGAACACAAAATCTGGATTCTTATTATAAAAATCGAGTAAAGGATCTTGCCATTTTGATAGATCAAAAAAATAGCTTTCTTCTTCTATCCATTCAACTTCTGCACCAGTTGGAGCTTTACCATTTACTAATTCATCTTCAGAATAAAAGGATTCATCTCTGACAGCATACCAACCTGCATACTTACCTAAATATATATGACCTTTTTCTTTTAGAAGATTCCAAAGTTCAAATACACCAGCTTTATGTCTTTCTTCTGTAGTACGGATAAAATCATCGTTACTTATATTCATAAGCTCAAAAAGACTTACAAATTTCTTTGCAACTTGATCAACAAAGTCTTGTGTCTCCATGCCTAATTTTTGTGCAGATTGCTCTATTTTTTGTCCATGCTCATCAGTACCAGTGAGAAATTTTACTTTAAAACCTTCCATTCTTTTAAATCTAGCTAATACATCGCAAACTATAGTTGTATAAGCAGTACCAATGTGTGGATCCGCGTTTACATAATATATAGGTGTAGTAATATAAAAGTTTTTCTTAGACATTTTTTACATGCATGATTTTGAAGAAGATTATAAATACCACATTATAAACACTTAGGCTACATAACTCTGCTTGATTTATTAGAGTTCTAACTTCATGGAATACTTTATTCCATTCTTCTAAGGTTCTTAAATTATATGTTTTCTCTAAGACTAAAAATTCTTGCTCTATAATTCTAGAAGGTTCACAAATTTTGAATTTTAACGTTTTACTCATAAAACGCTCCATCAACATAATAAATATCGGCCATTTTGTATCAGCAGCATCTTTTGTAAAATATTTATCCAGAAACTTATATAAACCGTTTATATTAGTATTAAAGCTTTCCATGATACTCAGCATTTCTTGATAGAAATTGATATCAATTTCACTGGCAAAATCAGCGGCAAAAGGCATCTTAATATTAATGCACCTAGACCTTACAGTCTTCAATACAGAAGATTGGTTATGGGATATAAGTATAAAATAAGAGTTGGAATTACAGTCTTCTAGAATCTTCAATAAAGCATTGCTAGATTGGATATTAAGAGAATCCGCTGAATCAATAACTATAATTCTAGGAATATCATTATAAGAAGTTTTGCTCAAAAAATCATATATATCTCTTACCTGATTAATCAGGATTTTATCTTTATTTGATTTTACCCAAAGCACGTTAGACTGATATAAAGCATCTGATAGAAGCGTTCTTCTTATAACATCTTCAACAAACTCTGCCTTACCAGAACCTTTAGGGGCTGATACAAGAAAAGCATTTGAAAAATCCTTTCTACTTAGAATATCGGAGAACTTTTGCTTTGCTTCTTCTATATTGCTTGCATGATCAACTAACATGATCTTATCTAGACTATTAAGTTACATAGTCTTATATTATTACCACAGAAGCTAATGAAAATCTCATAAAAATTTAATAGTATGAAATCTGAAGATATTGATAAAATTTTTCAAGAATTTTACCAAAGAAACCCAAATCCAAAAACTGAGCTTATTTCCCACAATACCTATACCCTTCTTGTGGCCGTTGTATTATCTGCACAATCTACAGATTTAGGAGTCAACAAAGCAACAACAGCGCTTTTTCAAGTCATCAACACACCAGAAGATATGATTGCTTTAGGAGAAGAAAAACTCAAAGAATATCTAAAAACAATTGGATTATTTAATACAAAATCAAAAAATATCATCGCTCTCAGTAAAAAATTAATTCAAGAATATAATTCTCTAGTCCCTGACTCTTTTGAAGAATTAATAAAACTACCTGGTGTTGGAACAAAAACAGCCAAAGTAATTTTAAATGCCGCATTTAATAAGCCACTAATAGCAGTAGATACTCATGTCTTCAGAACGTCTGTTAGAATAGGTCTGAGCAATAAAAAAACAATTAAAGCAGTAGAAGAAGATTTACCAAAAAAAATTCCTGAAAAATGGAAATCAAATGCTCACCATTGGTTAGTGTTGCATGGTCGTTATATTTGCAAAGCAAAAAAACCATTATGTTCCGTCTGCTTTATATCAAGCTATTGCAAGTATTTTCAAGAGATAGTGAATCGCTAATTACAAATGGCTCTTAGGACCAAGGCCTATGTATAGCCTCTTTTATTGAATACTCATAACGAATTTTCTTGCCTTCCAAGTATATAAAATAGGAACCTTTTTCTTCTAAGTCTTTTGAAGTAATAATCAGCTCGTTATTCTGGTTATTAATTTTGATAGAATTTATATCATTAGATTTTCTTTTATATCCATTAAGCTCCACATCTATGAGATAACGATTGTTTGCAAAAGAATAATGATTCTCTTTTACAAAAATTTTTCTGATATCATGTGTATTCGTTAAGCTAAGCCATTGATTTTTGTACCAATTTGAATATCTATTTTTTCCTCCTATTTTTAGCAAAGTACTATCGTTTTTGACTAAAATACTTTTATATTTTGCATCAATTATCATTGAAGGAAACTTTAGTGTAAATAACATAGCTAAAGATAGAACCACTGGTATCGTACCCAAAATTCTCCACTTACGATCCCATAATGTTAACCAGAGAAAACCTGATACAAAAATTACCAGAATATATGCTGGAATTGTTGGAAGTAAAGATATAGAACCAGGTAGATCTCCAATATATCTAGCCACTTTTAACATTGCTTCTATTCCTGTGTTCATGACAAAGATTCCTGGCTGCTCAAGCCCAAAAGGCATCAGTAAAAATGTCAATACGACTCCAGGCATAATAAGAAAAGATACAATGGGCGCTGAAATTAAATTTCCTAACACAGAGTAATGTGAATAATTATTGAAGTGGTACAATACAAACATTGCCGTTGAAAGACCTGCAACAAATGAAGAAAATACCACTCCCAAAAAATAAACTTTGAGTTTACCAATAACACCTCTATTACTGCTAAATTTTTTACCGATTTTAGTTACATAAAATTCATAAGATGCAACAAGCCCAAGCACAGCAGAAAACGACATTTGAAAGCTTGGATGAAATATAGATTCTGGCATAAAAATAAGTATTAGCAAGGCAGCAAAACATAAAGATCTTTTTGCATCCTCTTCTCTATCCATCAATACAGCTACTATGATGAAAGAAACCATTATAAAGGATCTAATCGTTGCAATTTGCATACCCGAGATAAGTAAATAAAATAATGTACTCGCCATAGAAACAATAGCTGCAATTTTTTTTATATTATATTTATGAGCAAAATAGACAAAATTACTAAGTGCAGCTCTAACTATAAAGAAACATATTATTGAAACCAAAGATAGATGCACGCCAGACACAGATAAAATGTGACTTAAACCTGATTTTCTCATGTCTTCTAATATTTCATTATGTACTGAATTTTGCTCCCCTATCATTAACGCAGCAGCAACTTTACCATTTTTTTCTCCTAGATCATTAATCAATGCAGTGTATATCTTCCCCCGTAAAGACTCTAAAGATTTGCCAATTGATTCCTCTATATTCTTACCTTCAATAACCTTTACATTTGATACAGCAAAACCATTTGCATCAAGGTTATTAAAATAAGAATGCCTACTAAAATCATACTTATTTGGAAAAAGCGTTTTTGATATAGGATGAATGTCTGCATAGAGAGAAATATTTGTGCCTACGGTTAATTCATCGCTATTAGTTTTTACAGTAAGTTGAACTATCTTTGGCTTTATAGTATGAATGTCCGGCGCATCTATATCATGTATTTTTAAAATAATTTTTTTTCCTTTTTCTAGTGGATATATCTTTTCAATAACTCCAGATATTTTTGCTTTTTTTAATGGAACATTTAATTTACTAGATAGTAAATTTGAAGTACGAAAAGACGAGTTCACAACCGCTATTGAGAAACACAAGAAACAAATAGAACAAGCAAACAGTATAAAATTATTGCGGAACAAAAATACAAAAACAGCAGATAAAAGAGAGAAACTAATCCACAATTTTATATCTGGCTCTTCTGATAAAGAAAAGTAAAACATCGTTCCAAATGAATAGAAAACAATGAGCCATAAAACCCAATTGCCTATATCAGAGAAAAAATTATCTTTAAAGAAGAGTAATATATTATGAAAAAGATTTTTATTTATAAAAAACATCCCCCAGCGCATTTATAAAATTGCTGAGGGACACTCTATAAAATTTTAAACAATAAATCTAGCTAATACTGTTACGATATGATTCACGATAGTATTTTAATGTGAATAAAGTCATGCATACAAAAAATATCACATAAAGTGCAACTGAGTCATGCCTTGTATGATTCACCAACCATGTTCCAACTAATGGAGCAGTTCCACCAAAAATTGCAACACTAGTATTGTATGAAACAGAAACACCAGTAAATCTCACTCTAGTAGGGAATAACTCCACTAAAGCTGCAGGCATAGGTCCCATATAAAACCCTACAAGTGCAGAAAATATAATTTGTGATATTGCAGCAATTTGGAACCCATTTTGGCTTAGAAGCCAAAAGATAGGATACATCAATGCAACCATACATATCGCTGTATATTTCATTACTGGTTTTCTACCATATACGTCAGATGCCCACGCACCTAAAGGAATAGCAAGGGTAGCAACGGTAAGACTTAATAAGTTGACCTGCAATGAGTCCACATAGTTATACCCTAATGTCTTGCTCATATAAGTTTTAACAAATATCGTTAAAGTATAGAATGGTACAGTTACAGTTAAATATATACCAACAGCTAATAAAAGTTCTGGTGTGTATTGTGAAATTATTTCTTTTACAGGTTGAGAAGATATATCATTACTTTCTTTTGCCTTTAAGTATATAGGGCTTTCTTCTAATCCCATACGAACATAAATTCCTATAAGCCCAACAACCAATCCTAATAAGAATGGTATTCTCCACCCCCATGCTTCAAAATCTGCTTCTGGCATAGAGTGAGCTACGGCTGTAGCAACAAGTGATCCAAGTAGCATACCACCTGTTAAGCTCATCATACTGACACTACCGACAAGGCCTCTTTTTTTGATTGGAGCATACTCTACCAAGAAGGCTATACACCCACTAAACTCCCCACCGATAGAAGCACCTTGAATCAGCCTAATAACAGCAAGTGCTATAGGGGCAAGAATTCCGATACTGGCATAAGTTGGCAGTAAACCAATGCACGCAGTTGGGATAGCCATCAACAAAATAGATGCAGCAAGGGATGTTCTACGACCATATTTATCGCCAATATAACCGAATATTACACCACCAATTGGTCTCATAACAAAACCGGCAGCAAATATACTATAAGTTGCTATTAGGCCAACATATGGATCATATGAAGGGAAGAAGTGTTTACTCAAGATTAATGCGAAGTGGCCATACAATGCAAAATCATACCACTCTAGTGCATTTCCTATCATACCAGCAATAATTACTTTTCTCATATGCCTTCATCACATTAAAATTAAAGAAGCGGGAATTCTATTCCTTTAAACGGTAAAAATCAAATATATTATTATATACTTACACTATTAAAATTAATTATCATAACCCACATTAGTGTTAGTAGATGTATATGTCATATCATCTATGACATAATTTGGATAGGCGCCATAGGCATCACATACTTGATTTATAGAGCTTAGATCCTGATTTAGCATGTCCTTATGCAAGCCTTTTCTTAATACTAACAAAGAATGAATACCAAAATCATTAGCGCCTTTTATATCAGTACGCAATGCATCACCTATTGCTATAATACGATTTTTCGGTATAGATTTTTCTTTTATATATTCAGATAAAGTAAATTCATATATTGGATAATGAGGCTTGCCAAAATAGGTCACTTTGCCACCAATCTTTTCATACATATCTGCGAAATATCCAGGTGTATATACAGAGCCTTCCCCATGTGGGGCAGTTAAATCAGGGTTAATACAAAGAGCTGGTATTTTATTTGCAGCTGCAATTTCTAATTGATCTTGCCACATCTTTAATTCACTTAAATCTTTTGAAACCACAGATATAATAACATAATCAACGTCAGATGAGATATCATCTACAAAATTCATTGATAGTTTTTTGAAATTTCTAAAATTATTACCAAGATCAAAAAATTTTTTTTCTTTTGAAAGACTTGGATCATGTTTGACTTGATGCCTAAAAAACTCTCCAGAACTCATCACTTGATAAGAGTCTTCAATATCCATACCAATGGACAAAAGAAAAGTTTTAATGCCACCAGAATCTTTTGAGGAATTTGAAAGAAATACTATATATTTTTTGATTTGGTGCAAATGCCTTATGAAGCCCACTGTATCATCTAAGAGACGCTCTCCATCATGAACAACACCACAAAGGTCAAAGACGAACACATCATGTTCAGAAACTATACGCTCAAGATTAGATAATTTTTCTATTATTGGCGACATGAACTTCCCCAAATGAAAGAAATCAACTTATTTGTATAGTCTTTCTTTTATTCTAGCCGCTTTTCCTTTCAATGCTCTCATGTAGTATAGTTTAGCTCTTCTAACTATACCTTTTTTGACAATTGTAATACTCTCAATTCTTGGAGAATATAAAGCAAACTTACGTTCAACACCTTCGTTGTAACTGATTTTCCTTACTGTAAAAGTAGAGCCAAATCCGCCATTAGATCTTGATATGCACAAACCTTCGTATGCCTGTACCCTTTCGTTTGATCCTTCTATAATTCTAACATTTACCTTAATGGTGTCACCTGGTTTAAAATCTGGTATTGTTTTCCCAGCTAGCAAAGAAGATACTTGGTCCTTCTCAAATTTCTCTAATAAATTCATTTTTTCCCTTAAGATGTATAAAATTTCTAAGTTATGGGGCACAGAATACGCTATAACGCACTAAAGTTCAACTGATTTTTTACTTAAGCAAGTCAGGTCTATTTTTCGCAGTAATCTCTTTTGATTTTTCTAAACGCCACTCATTGATTTTCTTATGATTGCCGCCTAGTAAGATGTCTGGAACATTATGCCCTTTCCATGTGTTAGGCTTGGTGTATTGAGGATATTCAAGTAGTTGTTCGTACTTTGTATTAAGAGCAAAACTCTCTTCCATATCAGCATTTTTCAACACACCAGGTATAAGGCGCACGCAGCTATCGATAAGAGCATAAGCAGCTATTTCCCCGCCAGATAAAACATAATCACCAATGCTAATTTCTTCTACATTATAATGATCTATGACTCTTTGATCTATACCCTCATACCTACCGCAAATTAATATGATATCCTTATGGTCTAGTATCTCTTTTACTACTTTTTGATTCAGCAATTTGCCTCTTGGTGACAAATATATGATTTTTTTAATATCATTTTGTCCCATGATGTCATCTATCGCACACCCGAGAACATCAGGCTTTATTAACATGCCTCCACCACCACCGACCGGATAATCATCTACAGTCTTATGTTTATCAGTAGAAAAGTCTCTTATGTTGATTGCTTCGAAATCCCATAGTTTTCTTTTTAATGCATCTCCAACAACTGACTCATTTAATGGCCCAGGAAACATCGAAGGAAATATAGTAAGAATTTTGACAGAAAAATTTGTCATGGAGTATTGATATTGATTTTGATTAACATGAAAATGAACTTATATACCAAATCGTCTATTATTGCAGTATATCGTTTAATAATTTATTCTTATTTTGCAACTTGCATCCAGTTCTGTCTAGAACCTTTACAATCGCAGTATTATTGTTTTTTATAGCGATCATTAAAGGGGTTTCCTTATAGCTATTAGTTTCGCTGACATTTGCTCCTCTTTTTATTAAAAATCTAACTATATCGATTTTATTATGTAAGGCAGCATAAGAAAGAAGACCATATCCATTTTTATTTCTGATATTTAATAAATTATAGTTATCTAATAAAGCCCTTAAAAGATCAAGGTCGTCATTTTCAATGGCATTAAAAGACCAATTTCTCAAATCAGTCAAATAAAAAGGCTTTGGTAAATTCGAGTGATTATAAATATCACTTGGTAGAATCTGAGTTTTGAAATTTGTAGATAAGAACCTATCCATTTTTCTTATCGCATATATTTCTTTATCCGACTTATCTAGATGCTTTAATAATACAATTTTATCAAGAAGACCAAGCTCATCAGATGTTAGATCATAATGCGGAGTAATATTATAACTTTTAGTGTTTGTGGCACTTAAAACTTCAATTCCTGTTATTGTATCAGCAAAATACCTATATCTATCTGAATTTTGCATAAATGCAGCAGAGTCAGCGTCATACTGCTCTTGTGAAACATTCCAAAATTTCTTAGAATTTGGGCTGCCCGGAGGCAAAGGTGGCTGCGGTTGAACAATAGCAAAAGCACTCATAGAAAAAAATATCATTATGATAGTCTGAATATAAAAATATTTTTTTAATTTCATATTTTTGTTTTATTAAATAATACCTTAACTTCTTTTTCTACAATCTCTTTTACTATTTTAGATAAGTTTTGATTTAGCCAAGATTGCAAATAAGGCTTCAAGACATCCTTAAATACCTCTCTTATTTCTTCATCTGAAAGTAGAGGCTTTTCATCAGTGACTTTCTCAACTCGCGTTGAGATTTTCTTTACATAATCTGAAACACTATCAAAATCTTCCTCACTAAAAATAGAATCAGAGGTAATCACATCTGTTAATTCTAAAATAGATTCTATGCTTTGAAAAGATTTTGGCTCATTCTTGTCAATAACATTCTTAATGTTATTGATGATATCATCTATAGAGTTCTGATTTTTACTATATGAAGTCATTCAATTAGTCAGGGTTATAGGATCCAATTGGTTGCAACTTAATTATATTATAATTTTTCAAAGGATCATATACATTTACGTCTAATTTTAGATTTTCTGCAGTACATTCTCCAATTTTTGCAGCTATAACGTAACGAGATGCCACATAATCAGATTTAGCGTTTAGCATTTTCCTATAAGAATTAAAGTATGTATTACGAGCAATTATAACGTCACCAATTGATCTCAAACCAGCTTTTTCCTCTTTTCTCATCCCAAGGTATGCAATTCTTGAAGATTCGAGTTCTTCTTTTCTAGCTTCAAGTATATATTTTTTTGCCTCATACCCTCTCCAAGCTTGAGTAGTAGCAGTAATGACTTCATTACTAACATTACTTAGATCGTACTTACTTTGCTGGGAAGTTCTTTTAGCTTGTCTATATTGAGACCATGATGCACCACCATCAAATACAGGTATAGTAATAGATACAACTGTCATACTATTCAAGGCACCACTAACAGTACCTCCATAACCTGCTTGGTTATCTTTTCTCTCATCTTGAATCGAATGTCTTAAGTCAATAGATGGAAGAAGCTTTTCTCCTCTAACCTTATCTATATTATGAGAAGATTGAATCATTTGATTTTTTGCAAAAATTATTTCTGGGCTATTGCTCATAGCGCCTTCTATAGCTTGATCTAAAGATTGCGGCAAATTAATTTCTTGAGTAGGCTCTGTAAGTTTACTAGGATCAGTACCGGTGATTTCAAGAAATTTAGATTTTAAAATTTCTAAATTACTACTAGCGCTAATAATGCCAGAATGAGCTTCTGCTAAACTAGCTTTTGCTTGAGACACATCCGTTTTAGTACCTTCGCCGCCCTCAAATCTTCTGTTTGCAAATTCTACTAACAGCTTTGAGTCTTCTAACTGCTCTTCAGAAATCTTATATTCTTCTTCTGCTTGCAGCATTTTCATATAGATATCTACAGCAGAAATTAAGATTTCTTGCTCTTTTGATAGAAGAGAAGCTCTTTCTTGAGCGATGATTGCTTTAGCCATCTTTACAGTAGCGACATCAGATCCGCCACGAAATAAATTTTGCGTAATATTTAAAGCTCCAGAAACACCTTCTCGTTGAGCTTTAGCAGAAGTAGATGATCGACCTTGTTTTATAAATCTTTTTTGTTTAGATAACGTAACGTTTGGAAGCCAGCGAGCTACAGATTGCATTATCTGTTCATCAGTAGCTTTAAGCTTTTCTCTTGATGCCTTCAGAACTGGATTTGTTTCATATGTACTAGCTAAAATTTCATTCAAATCTTTTGCCTGACTGCTAGAATAAAAAAAACATATAATAAGAGAAAACCTAAAAATGAGCTTCATTGGACTCTAAAATCTTAATTACTATAAGGATTTTATTATAGATTCTGGTAATAATCAAGAATACTGATACTTTTTTCAAAAAAAGAACTTGCAAAACATAAGATAGATTTATACTTTACTGAGAACAATAGATTGAAGGCCGGGTAGCAAAGTGGTAATGCGGAGGATTGCAAATCCTATATGCGCCGGTTCGATTCCGGCCCTGGCCTCCAAAGATATTGTGGAATAGAAAAATTCTGATATCATCTTAGAGATACCATATAGCCAAATGAGCGTATGCATCTTTATGAACTTTCCTTCTTTAATAAATAACTTTCTTGAAACTATAGCTATCGAAAAGGCAGCTTCAAAGAACACTATTGAATCTTATCAAAACGATTTGGAAAGCTTTAAAGCTTTTGTTGAAAAAGATAAAATAGACGCAGAAGACATTACAACTGATCATATAAGAAGATTTATAGTATCATTATCAGAACAACATCTTGAAGCCACTACTATAGCGCGGAAGATATCATCTATAAGACAATTTTTTACATTTCTCTATACTGAGCAAATTATAAAAGAAAATCCATCTTTAAATATAGATATACCAAAGATCAGGCAAAACCTTCCATCTGTGCTGAGCGAAGAAGAAGTCACTAAATTAATAGAAACAGCGTATCAAGATACCTCTACTTATGGAATAAGAAACGTTGCAATGCTAGAATTACTCTACGCTTCAGGCATGAGAATATCTGAATTGATATCTCTAAAATTGTCTCATCTACAGATAAATCATAATCAGATAAAACCATATATTATGATAACTGGTAAAGGAAATAAAGAACGCATTATAGCAATAAACCAGAAATCTATTAATGCATTGAAAGAATATATATCTATCCGAGAATCTTTAATGAAAATGAAAAAAGATCAATGGCTTTTTCCGTCAAAACAATCTGAGCAAGGGCATATTACAAGACAATATTTTGCTAAAATATTAAAAAAAATAGCGATAGAGGCTGGTATACGCACTAAAGATGTTTCACCACACAAAGTAAGACATTCTTTTGCTACTCACCTTTTAAATAACGGAGCTGACTTAAGAATAATACAAGAGCTTTTAGGACATAAAAGTGTGAGTACGACACAAATATACACACATGTTGCTAATGAAAAATTAAAGTCCACAGTAGAAAATTTTCATCCATTATCAAGAATAGTGAAAAAAGACTCTTAAACTTGATCTTATTCTTTTATTAGTGATTTTGCTAATGCATCGAACTTCATTAACCTAGACAAGAAAGACTCAAATTTATCAAGATAAAGCATATTAGGTCCATCGCTAGGCGCATTATCTGGATCTTGGTGCACTTCTAGGAAAACAGCTGCGACTCCAATTGCTACGGCTGCTCTAGATAAAGTTTCTACAAACTCTCTTTGACCACCGCTAGAAGAACCCTTGCCACCTGGTTGTTGAACTGAGTGCGTACCATCAAAAACTATTGGCACCCCCATTTCAGACATAATCTTTACAGCGCGCATATCTGACACTAAAGTATTATATCCAAAGCTTGTTCCTCTTTCAGTAAAGAGAATATTGTTGTTGCCAAAATTATCAAATTTATCCATGATATTTTTCATATCCCAAGGAGCTAAAAATTGTCCTTTCTTGATTTTTACTACTTTTCCAGTTTTTGCAGCCGCTTCTAACAAATCAGTTTGCCTGCACAGAAAAGCAGGAATTTGTAGAATGTCGACATGATCTGCCACTATGCTACATTGTTCAGCAGTATGCACATCTGTAACTATTGGGCATTTAAATTCTTTTCTTATACGATCAAAAATTTCAAGAGACTGCTCTAACCCAATGCCTCTTTTACCATGGATACTAGAACGGTTTGCCTTATCAAAAGATGATTTATATACGAAATTAATTCCAAGCTTTTTTGTGATTTTTACTAAACTTTCTGCCATAAACATAGAGTGTTCCATTGACTCTATCTGACATGGGCCAGCTATCACTGCCATAGGTAGATCGTTAGACAATAAAAAATTTCCTACTTTTACCTTTCTATGTACTATCATACTTTCTTACTGTATTTAATTGCAGCATCTAAATAAGATGCAAACAATGGATGTGGCTTGAACAACTGAGACTTAAATTCCGGATGGAATTGCACGCCAAAAAACCATGGGTGATCATTTAATTCGACAGCCTCATAAAGCTTGCCATCTGGAGATACGCCACTGCATATCATGCCTTTTTCTTCTAATATATCTTTGTATTTAGAATTAAACTCGTACCTATGTCTATGGCGCTCAGATATATTAGTACTATTGTATATAGCCTGTAATCTTGAGCCTTTTTTTAGGGTACAGTCATATGCACCAAGTCTCATCGTTCCACCCAGATCATCAGAGTCAGAACGTTTCTCAGTAATATCACCTTTTACCCATTCGCTAATTAATCCAACAACTGGGTTTTTTGTCTTCTTGAATTCACTAGAGAATGCATCTTCAATACCACATATATTTCTTGAAAACTCTATCACTGCAAGTTGCATACCTAAACATATTCCTAAAAATGGAATTTGATTTTCACGCGCATATTTTATAGCGCATATTTTACCTTCAATACCTTCATCGCCAAATCCACCAGGTACTAAAATAGCATTTACTCCTTCTAGTTTCTGCTCAACATTTTCAGAACTTAACCTACGAGAATTTACCCATTTTATGTTAACTTTAACAAACTTATCTATAGATGCATGATTAATGGATTCTACAAGTGATATATAAGAGTCTTCCAAACTGCTATATTTACCAACCATTGCCACTGTGATTTCGTAGTTTTTATTTTCGATATTTTTAATTATATCATACCATTTTTTTAGATCTGCTCTTGGTGGGTTCTTAATACCAAACGCTTCTATTAGTCTTTGATCTAAACCTTCTTCGTGATATTTGATAGGTACTTCATATATGATCTTTACATCAAGAGCTGATATAACATGATCTTTTTTTAAGTTACAGAACAAGGCGATTTTATCTTTTTCTGATTCTCCAATTTCTTTTGAAGATCTACATAGCAAGAAATCCGGTTGTATTCCTATTGCTCTTAATTCCTTTACAGAATGCTGAGTAGGCTTAGTTTTTAATTCTTTAGAAGTTGGTATATAAGGCAATAATGTTAAATGGATAAATTGAACAAACTCACTACCAAGTTGGTTTCTGATTTGTCTAATCGCCTCTAAAAACGGCAAAGCCTCTATATCACCAACCGTACCACCTATCTCGCACAATACAAAATCGAAACCTTCGGTACGTCTAAAAATGAAATCCTTAATAAGATCTGTAACATGTGGAATAACTTGAACTGTCGCACCTAGATACTCCCCTTTCCTTTCTTTCTGAAGCAAGGTTGAGTATATCTTACCGGTAGTAACATTGTCATATTTTGTAGCACTTGTTCCAGTGAATCTTTCGTAGTGCCCTAGATCTAAGTCCGTTTCTGCACCATCCTTCGTAACATAAACCTCACCATGCTGAGTTGGACTCATTGTACCAGGATCGACATTCAAGTAGGGGTCTAATTTACGGAGACAAACTTTATATCCTCTAGCCTGCAATAGTGCTGCTATACTTGCTGATGCAAGACCCTTCCCTATAGAAGAAACAACACCACCAGTAATAAAAATAAATTTTGTCATAAAAAGTTTACTCAGCCATTGGTAGACTTTTCTCAGCTATTTTAGGGTTCGTTTGGCTTAATTCTATTTTATTAGCAATACTCCCATCTAAATCTCTAGAAGAAAGATTAGATAACACAAGGCAATTGATCATAAAAATTGCAGCTAATATAGATGTAAGCCTGGTGATAAAGCTTGCTGAAGACGCATTAGACATTATCCCATCTAGATTAGAAGAACCTCCACCAATCCCTTGAAGCTCATCAGAGCTAGTACGTTGAAATAATATTATAGCTACTAATATTATAGAAACTATTATATGAAATACGATTAAGACTGTTTGCATAATTTGTTCGAAGCCATTATAATTTCACTAAATTTTTTATAGTCTAAACTTGCACTACCCACTAATACACCATCTACACAATGAGAGTTAAGTATTTTAGTACAGTTTGCAGAATCTACGGACCCACCATACAAGATTTTTATCTTATTTTCAAATGAAAATCTGGTAGAAAGGATTCCACTACAATATTCAGATATTTCATTTATGTCATCTATAGAAGGCACCATACCTGTACCAATAGACCATAGTGGCTCATATGCAATCAATATTTTTTCTCCAAGGACGCTATTTTCTGGTATAGACTTTATTAACTGCTCCTTTATAGCCTCTAATGTAACACCATTTACCCTCTCTTCCTCTGTCTCTCCTATGCATATAATCGTTTTCAAGTCAAATAGGTGAGCAGATGCTACTTTACGCCTTATCAATAAAGGAGCCTCATTATGATTTGATCTTCTTTCAGAATGGCCAATAATGACATACTCACAACCAGTATCTTTTAACATAGCTGCACTAACATCTCCTGTGTATGCACCATTTCTATGATGGGAGCAATCCTGAGCGCCAAGTTTTATAGAAGACCCACTAATAGCGCGCCCTACACGGTCTAACATTGAGAAAGAAGGACATATTACTACTGTATCTTCAGAATGCTCTTTTTCTACAAGTATGGAAATTTTTTTTGCTAAATCCTCTCCAGTTAAGAGATTCAGATTCATTTTCCAATTAGCTACTATAATTGACACTTTAAATATTTATCCTCTTGGATTTCTAGACTATTAATATTTACCGAACCCACTTCTACAACAATCAATACTAACGATTTTCAAGATAACATAAAACTTTTATAAATCAAAGTACTCTTTAAAATCAAACACCCTTAATACAATTAAAAAAAATGCCTAAAATGAGTGTTCAAGTTAGGCATTTTCTAAATAAAACTTTAGTCTAAAATTATTTTTTCGTTTCCGCTAAACGCTTTTCATATTCCACAGAAAGGAACTTTACGTTCACTAACCATAATAATGATATAATTATAAATATAACCATTAGATATGGAGTAATACTTGAGAACGTAGCAGCTGGAAAAATCATAAACAATGTTGAAGGAATTAAAGCTCCAAAAGACTTAGCAACACGAGCACCAACTATATCAACCGCTGCCTTACCTTTGGTTTTTAATTCATTATCTATAGGTATATATGACATTTCTTTTGTAGGATCAAAGAATGAGTATTTAGTAGCTTTACTTAAAGCATTTAATATCAATCCAAAGATTACTGCAAGCCATAGAGGATCGAACAGAACTAAATCAATATATGAGTGTATTGCTTTGTCAAAAACTACAAACACAAAGAACCCTAGGCCAGAAATAAACAATATCAACGGTGTAAGAATTGCACCAGAGAACCAACGAATTCTTGGTAACAAGTGAGCACCAATTAACATCATAGTCATTGATGAAAGACCTGTAAGAAGAGTTAAGTTACCCATAAAATACGCGTACTGATTAGTATCAGGATATAATTCTCTTACTTTAGCCTTCCAAGGTCCTTCAACTAAGTTAATAGTTATACCGTAACTTAAGACTAATATAGCAATGAACCCAAGATACTTAGATGAGAAAATAACTTTGAAACCATCTATTAAAGATAAACTTGGCTTCTTCTTTTTCTTAGAATCACCAGATTGAAATTCAACAGGGTTTCTTTCGATTTCTACATTTATATTATGATATAAGTACATTATAAGAACTATAGCAACTGCAGCACAGACTATTAAAGACGTAATCATAAATCCTACGTTTGATTGCGCATGCTCAGATGATACAGAAGCACTGACAGTAGAAAGACTCTTTATCAAAAATCCAGCCATGACTAAGCCCAAGTTACCCACAAGTCCATACATAGGATAGAATCTTTTAGCGTTTTCTGTTTTTGTAATATGGTTAGCAAATTGCCAGAATAACAAAGATAACATTAAAGATCCCCAAAGTTCTGCAAGCACATAAAACAATGCATATAACCATTTGCCATAAATCTTCACAAACCACTTAAAGTGAGCTAAGTCTATTGTTGTAATGAATATATCTAGTTTATGAGTCGCTAAACTTGTTACATGCTCTGGATCTGGATGAAAGAAATCTCTGTATGGATATAGAACAAAAGCAAATAGCAAAAAGAAACCTAGAAAGAATGTACATGCAGTATAAAAGATATTTTTCTGAGACAGTACACTAGTTAACTTTGCATATACCACCATAAACAATACAGCTATAGGAACAACACAATATAACTTGATGAAGCTAATAGCTTCGGCGCCCATTTCAGGAACAACAAGGCTATCTTTCATTGCCCTTAAGACGTTATAGTTGAACAAAATAAATAACATCATCAATGCCATAGGCAGAAATTGCCTTAGCTCTGACCTTTTAATTGGAAACAACGAACTTAAAAACCACTGAGCCCTTTCTAATAATCCCACAGCATCACCTATGTTAAGTTAATAATATTATAAATTTAAGATTTACTCCAGCGCAGAATATAGAAGAAGAACGGATATACGTCAAGGCCAATCTGATACCAGATCACATCTTATGATATTTCAATATAAAGCGAATTAAAAAATGATGATTCTATCTATCCGACTTATCCAAATATTTCAAATATTCCTTATTCAGAACTCGCACGTTTACAATCCAAATGATTGCTACTATTGCAAACACCACCATCAATATTGGGGATATTGATGCATATGTTGCAGCAGGAAATATCATGAATAATAAAGATTGTATCAATGCGCCTCCGGACTTAGCAAACCTAGCTCCTATCACATCTACAGCCGCTTTGCCTTTTGATCTAAGCTCTTCTTCTATAGGAATATAAGTCATTTCTTTCGTTGAATCGAAAAGACTATACTTCGAAGATTTACTCAAGACATTTTGAACCCCACCAAGTACAACTGCGAGGAACAGAGGATTTACAACAAAGAAAGTACTAAAAAAGACATGTATCGGATTTTCAAAAACCACTAAACTAAAGAAACCAATACCCGTAATAAATATCATAATTGGCGTAACAATTGCTGCTGCAAACCAACTATACTTTCTCATGATTAAAGCGCTAAGCAAAGAAAGTATGATTGCCAAAGAACCGTTCCATTGATTAATAGTCCCCATAAAATAGAGATAATTATTCATATCAGGATAGAGCTCTTTAATTTTTGCCTTCCATGGGCCCTCTAAAAGATTTATAGATATCCCATAACAGAATACTAACACTACTATATATCCAAGATACCTAGAAGATAAGATTAACCTTAAACTTTCCATTAGCGGAGTTTTCTTTCTTAATGCCCTAGCTTCTTTTGTGTAGGATTCTTCTGCAATCTCTGAATTGCGAATCACTTGGTTGTTAATATATCTAAAAATCACTAGAATCAATATAGCCGAAATAGACATAGCAGATAGCAAAACCTTCACCGTAAATAATATTTTAACATCTGTAGCCATGAGATTTTGTATAGTGGAAATATATTTTATTACAGTACCAGAAACAAAGTTACCAAAAGATCCAAGTAAATTTATCATCGGATAAAATCTTTTAGCTTGATCAGTGCCAACTATTTTATTAGAAAACTGCCAAAACAATAAAAAGGCCATTGTTGAAGACCATAATTCTGCTAAAACATAAAATATTACATATAACCACTTACCGTAAAGTAAAAAGAACCATTTAAAATAGAGAAGCTTTATTGTAAACGAAGCAAATTTTACTTCTTGATGAACCAATGCATTAATTCTATCTGGATCCGGATGAAAAAAACTCTGATAAGGGTAAAATATAAAAGCAAAAGCAAGAAAATACAGAATATAGAAAGTTCCTATATATAAATATATTTGATTAAAGCGAAATCTGTTAGATAATTTAATATAAAGAATTACAACGAGAACAGCAGAAGGAACAACAAAATAAAATTTTATAAAGCTAATAGCTTCAGCACCTATACTAGGCACAATAAGACTATCCTTCATTGCTTTTAGGGTGGTATAGTTAAATATTGTAAAGAACAGGATCAATGATAAAGGCAAAAACTTGCCTAACTCATATTTTTTTATTGGCCATAAAAACGAAAGTATCTTCTCCATCTGCGAAATATATTACAAAACTGTAACTTTGTAAATAAAAATAACTACTCTATTACTGATTTTTACTAACTTGTAGCTCATAAGACTCATTCAATTTGAAAATATTAATCAACCAAACCAAAACAAGAATAACAAATAAAACCATAAAAAATGGAGCAAGCGAATCAAATGTTGCGAGCGGAAATATCATAAACAATAAAGATTGAAGTAATGCCCCGCCAGACTTAGCTAATCTAGCACCAACTACGTCTACAGCAGCCTTGCCTTTTGATTTAATATGTTCATTTGCTGGAATATATGCCATTTCTTTTGTAGCGTCGAATAAAGAATATTTAGTTCCCTTAGTTAAAACATTCTGTATAGCCCCTAATATCACCGCGACAAATACTGTGCTGGTTCCAAAACCAGAAACCAACCATTCAAAAGACTCTCCGAATACTATAAAAACAAAGAATCCTAACCCAGTAATAAGCATCATAATAGGAGTCAAAAGCGCACCAGTTAACCAGCCAAGATTTCTCAGTATAAATCCACCTAAGATTGTAAATGCCACAGTAGACACACCAGTCCACTTCATTAAATTACCCATAAAATACGCATACTCCTGCGTATTAGAATATACGAGCCTTGCCTTGTCTTTCCACACTCCCTCTATTAGATTTATAGATATCCCATAACAAAATACCAAAACTACTATAAGCCCTAGGTACTTACTTGAGAGTATAATCTTAAAACTTTCGACTAGAGTAAGTTTCGTTTTTAGAATCTCAGGTTTTTTTGCAGCAGACATACGAATTGTCTTATCTCCCACTATATATATATTTAAATAAAAGAAAAAACAAAGCGCTATAATTGTGGCAAAACTTGCAACAATCATCACAATAGATATAAGGCCATTATATTCCTTACCAAATATAATAATATCGCTAATTTCTCTTAAAGCTAAAAACTCCATTACCGCTCCACCCAATGTACTTCCTATATGCCCTACAAAACAATACATAGGGTATAGCCTTTTGGCTTCTTCAGTCTTGGTAATTTTATTAGCAAACTGCCAATATAAAAGGAAAATCATAGCCGAGCCCCAAAGCTCAGCAACAACATAGAAGACTACAAAAGTCCATTTGCCATATAACTTAAAGAACCACTTAAAATGGCTCAAATCAAATGTAAATGAAAATATATGAACTTTAGCTAAAGATAACGCGGCGATTGTCTCAGGATCTGGATGTAATATTTCTCTGTACGGATATAGTATAAAAGTGAAAGCTAAAAAGAATACTAAAAAAAAACCTGCGATATAAATAAATATACGCTGAAATGTCATGATATTAGTCATATACGTATATAATATCATAAATGACAGTGCGGCCGGGGTAATCACATACATCTTAACGAAACTAATAGCCTCGGCACCTATGTTAGGTACTAACAAACTATCCTTCATCGCTCTTAAAATATTGTAGTTAAATAAGACGCAAAAAAACATCAGACCCATACAGAAAAACTTAACCCACTCTCCTTTCTGTATTGGTGCAAATATGTAAAAAATTCTTTTTAACATCCACTCATGAGCATATAAATTTTTGTGATCATATATATATTTATCAAGCTTGCAACTATTATCTACGCATATAAATTGACAAAGCCCTCACAATTGATTGTAGCGCATAGTTCAGAAAAAAACCAAGCTATTGATATGATAATTCAAAAAGAAATTTCTCATAAATCAGGACAAGACTATCCCTTGTTTTTTTGTGTTGTTTTTACAATAATATCGAAAATTAAATAGCAGGAAAACCCAAGCTAGAAATAGTCTGATTAAAATTCAAAGATTTTCGTGTCTCTGTTATTTTACCATTGTCAAAAAGGACCTCAGTTGCATATGGTCGCAAGTTATACAAAGAAGACATCGAAGCACAATATGCTCCAGTAGTAAGGATCGCTAATATATCTCCCTCTACTGGTAAAGGCATTTTTATATCCCTACACAATACATCAGAAGATTCGCAGATATTTCCAACTATAGTAACCTTCTTTTGAGGCGCCGTAGGATTAGATACATTGATAACATGATGGTAAGCAGAATAAAGAGCTGGCCTAATTATATGATTAATACCAGTATCTGTTCCTATGAAAATTGTGCTACCATTGTTTTTTATATTAGTAACTTTTGTCAGCATGCACGTTGATTCAGCCACTAAAAACTTGCCAGGTTCTATAATTACATCTACAGGTCTTCCGTTATTTTTTATAAACTCTTTGATATCATTTTTGATAGCATTGAAAAATTCTTCCAAATCTATTGAAGTCGATTTTGGATCATAACGCACCCCAAATCCACCACCCAAATCTACAAATTCCAAATTCCTGAAATTAGAAGCAATTTTTAAAATTGACCTAACAGAATTTTTGAAAATCTTAGCCTGATAAAAACCTGATCCTATATGAGAATGAATACCGACTACGTTTAAATTATACTTTTCGATTATATTTTTTACTTCTTTTAAATCATCCTCAAGTATTCCAAATTTCGACTTACTACCACCGGTGACAACATACCTAGATTCCCCTGCACCTATACCAGAATTGAATCTAATAGAAATATCGGCACCAGAAAACATACTCCCAAATCTTTCAAGCTCTGAAAGCGATCCGATGTTTGGTGTAATGCCTTGCTTAAATACTTCTCTCAACTCATCATTGCTTGAGTTGTTCCCTGTGAAGATAATTTGTTTTTTTGTAAAACCACATCGTTTTGCAAGTTCTATTTCAAAAGGAGAAACCGCATCAATACCATCTATTCCTGATTTTTTTAAAATTTTAATTATTGAAGGGTTATAATTTGCCTTCATTGCATAAAATATTTTGATATTTTCTAACGAATGTTTTTTGATCAATTGAACTTGGTTATCAAGAGATTTTTTATCAGTAACAAAAACAGGCGTATTATATTTCTTGATAATTTTTTCTGCAGAAATTTTATCTGGAAAAAACATTTTATCTCTCCACGCCTTCAAAAAGTTTATCATGTAATAACTGCACCGCTCTACTTTTATTACTATCATCTATAAGAAGTGTAATATTTATATAAGAGGCACTAACACTTATAACATGTATATCAATGTTATTTTTTTCACATAAATCAAATACACTCGCAAGGAACTTTTTGTCTTTCACGATATTTTTAGCAATAATGCATAGCTTCGTAATTTTTTTAATCACTTTGGTGTAGGCCACATCCTTCAATTCCTTATACATCTTCTCTATAAAGTCTTCTTCGCGAATAGAAAAAGAGAAAGAAGTTTCTGATGTAGCACATACGTCAATTGATACATTATATCTCTCCACAATCCCAGTAACTTTTGCAAGGAAACCTATATGATTTATAATGTTAGGATGCTCTAAAACTATAAGTAAATTTCTAGAATCACTGATAATACTCTTTACATTATTCGTATCTTTAGTAGTGATCTTTGTACCAGAAGAGCTTCTATTGAATGTATTGAAGACATATACTGGAATGTTCTTTTTAATTGCCAGTTCAATAGTATATGGATAAACGACTCTGGCCCCACTATACACTATCTCTGACATTAAATTTATATCAACATCCTTCCAGCGCACAGTGTCTTTAACAATTCTAGGGTCAGCAGACATAATACCATCTACATCTGTCCATATTTCTATAGCCTCAGCCTGAAATGCCATAGCAAGAATGGAAGCCGTGTAATCACTACCGCCTCTACCAAGCAAGGTAACATTGCCATGAGTATCTTTTCCTATAAAACCAGTAACAACTGGTATTACCCCAGCCAAAAGCATTGGCTTGAGTATTTTACGACATGCAGATGCTGTGCTTTGAAAAATCACCGCAGCTCTTAAATAGTTACTATCCGTTCTAATGATTTTTTCTGATTCAACGCAAGTACTTTTTATGGACACACTATCCAAAGCAACGTGCATTAAGTAGCTAGAAAATTTTTCACCAAAAGCACAGATTCTTGCTTCTGTTTTATTTGTTAAGTCTCCTACAAGACTAGTACCGTGCGCAATAGCTCTAAGCTTTAAGAACATTGGCTTAAATTTTTGTTCCCATATCTGCTCAACAACAACTTCATTGGGAACTATTGAAGAAAGTATCTTTCTATGGAGCTTCTCTAGTTGTAATATTTTGATATTAATTAATTTTGGCTTTTGCTTCTTTGCTAATGCAATGATTTTCAGAAGCTCGTCCGTTGTATCTCCGACAGCTGAGACGGTGACTATAACTCTGTAATCTTTTGATTTCTTTTTTACTATGTCAGCGCATTCTAATATAGAATTCGCGCTTCCCATAGAAGTGCCACCAAACTTTATTGATCTAATTTTCATAAACAGTTAATACTGAAACTATGCTTCGTAGGTTATCCCCAAATGAAAATTTTGTCAATAAATTTTTATTTGGAAATTTCATGTGCCAACTTTGACTTTCTAATCAAATGCATTTTTTGATTTGACTTTTTGAAAAAAACTTACTCTAATACACTCAACTCGTTATTAAAAGAAACTTATGCAAATAGTAATCATAGGACACGGAAGAATGGGACAGGCCATAGAGAACGCCGCTCTTGAATTAGATGTACCTGTATCAAAAATTATCAAAGACTACGATGAATTAAAAAATTATCATTTCACAAGTTCAGATGTGGCAATAGAATTCACGACACCAAATTCCTGCTTAAATAATTTAAAATTTCTTGCGCAAAATGGAATTCCTACTGTGTGCGGAACAACAGGATGGTATGAGAATCTAGACCAAATCAAGAGCTTAATATTAAAAAACAATTCCGCTCTTATATATGGAGCGAACTTTTCAATCGGCGTCCATCTATTCTGGAAAACTGCCGCTGAAAGTGCAAAAATTTTTGATAAGGTTCCGATGTATGATATAAGCGTACACGAGAGACATCACCAAAATAAAAAAGACGCACCATCAGGAACTGCAAAAAAAACAGCGGAAATTCTTATAGAAAACTTAAAAAGAAAAAATAACTTTATCGTAGAAAACTCAGAAGAACATATTATAGATACTGACTCTATTAGATTAACTTATTCAAGAGAAGGAGATCTAATGGGAAGACATAACATAAAATTTGATAGCGAAATTGACACTATAGAAATTTCACATACTTCTAAAGGAAGAAAAGGCTATGCGTTAGGCTCAATAGAATGCGCGAAATGGATACATAACCGCAAAGGCCTATTTAGCATAGATGACTATCTGAAAACAATATAGATAATAGCATTATGGCAGATTTTTATAAATATCACGGACTTGGCAATGACTATATTGTAATAGATCCATCAAAATCTTCAGTTACTATGTCTGAGAAAAATGTTCAATTAATTTGCAATAGAAACTTTGGCGTGGGTTCCGATGGAATACTCTATGGACCTATAGAGAAAAACAATAAAATACATTTAAAAATATTTAATCCAGATGGATCAGAAGCTGAAAAAAGTGGAAATGGAATTAGAATTTTTGCTCAATACATGTGGGACAAAAAGTATATCAAAGAACCTCAATTTAGCATAGAAACAAAATCTGGTACCGTTACGGCTGAACAACTAGACACAAAAATATCTCTTATTAAGGTAGATATGGGAATATTTTCTTTTGCAACAAAAGACATACCTACCAAAAGCTCTAAAGAATTCTCATTAAACGAAAGCATATTAGTAAAAGATAAAAAATTTGATATTGATTGCGTCACTATAGGTAATCCACACTGCGTAATTATACTAGATACAATTTCTCCTAAGCTAGCAAAAGAATATGGCCCTACGTTTGAAAATAGCTCTATGTTTCCAAATAGAACTAATGTACAATTCGTAAAAATATTAGATAGACAAAATATTCAAATAGAAATCTGGGAACGTGGAGCTGGTTACACTATGGCTTCAGGAAGTAGCAGCGTAGCTGCAGCATGTGTTGCACATAAAAAAAATCTGATTAATTCAGATGTAACCGTTCATATGCCTGGTGGTAGCGTTGAAATATCTATAAAAAATAATAGAGCCTTCCTCACAGGAACAGTTTCAAGAATCATGAAAGGCAATCTTTCTCAAGAATTTATAAATCAATTAGAAATAGATTAATATGAAAATCACATACTCCGATAGGATCTCAAAAGCCTCATCATATGCATTTGCTGAAATTGATGAAAAAGTAACGCAACTCAGAAAAAGCGGTGTAGATGTAATCGATTTTGGTGTTGGCGATCCAAAAAGCCCAACTCCTGATTTTGTGATAAAAGAATTATCTATATCTGCCGAAGAACGCAAGACTTTTGGCTACCCAACCTACATAGGAGAAGAGCCTTATAGAAATGCATGCGCAAAATATATGCTTGATAATTTTGGAGTATCTTTGGATCCGGATACAGAGATATCATCAACAATTGGATCAAAAGAAGCTATATTTAATTTTCCTATGGGTTTTATCAATCCAGGAGAAATCGTGATCTGTCCAACTCCGGGGTACCCTGTATACAAGACCGGAACAGAGTTTATTGGTGGCGTGCCCTACTTGGTGCCTTTATTAGAAAAAAATGATTTTTTAATAGACTTCGAAAGCATTCCGGAAGATATAGCAAAAAAGGCAAAAATTATATGGACCAACTATCCTAATTCCCCTACTGGGGCTATGGCTCCAATAGAATGGCTAGAAAAATTCTGTGCTTGGGCTGAAAAATACAACATTATTATAGCAGCTGACGAAGGGTGCTATATAGATATTTATTTTGAAAAAAAACCACACTCAATTCTTGAAGTAAAGAAAGAAGGCATTATAACCTTTTACTCATTATCCAAACGAAGCAATATGACTGGATATAGAGTTGGGTTTGTTGCTGGAGATAAAAATATCATATCTGGATTTAGAAAAGTCAAAACTAATATAGATTCTGGCACCCCAACATTTATACAAGATGTAGCAGCATTAGCCCTTGCTGATCATGCTCATTCGAAGAAAATGTCTGATCAATACAAAGAAAAAAGAGACATATTAATACCAGCTCTAAAAGCACAAGGTCTGGAAGAAACAAAGTCAAACTCTACTTTTTATATATGGCAAAAAGTTCCAAAACACATGTCTGACGTTGAATTCGCACACAAACTCATTGATATAGGAATCGTAGTAACTCCTGGAAGTATGATATCTCAAAAAATAGATGACTTTAATCCTGGTAGCGGCTTTGTAAGGTTTGCATTAGTCCCAACAATAAATGACGTTATGAAAGCAGCTAAACGTATAAAGCAACTGAAGTTATAATGAATGCACTTACTATAAAGACTCGAATTCTTTTACAATACGTTCAGTAATCTTTTTAGCATCATCGAATAACATTAGAGTGTTATCTCTAAAGAATAATTCGTTTTCGATACCTGCATAGCCTGGAGCCATTCCTCTTTTTACGAATAATACAGTCTTAGCTTTCTCAACCTCAAGAATTGGCATTCCATAAATTGGACTTGCCGAATCTTTCTTCGCAGCTGGGTTAGTAACATCATTTGCCCCAATTACATAAACTATATCAGTAGTGGAAAATTCTCTATTTATATCCTCTAGCTCAAATACTTTATCGTAGCTAATTCCAGCCTCAGCTAAAAGAACATTCATATGCCCAGGCATACGTCCGGCTACAGGGTGAATGGCATACTTTACAGAGACTCCAGATTTTTCTAATAATTCATCTAACTCTTTCAATGCATGTTGAGCATGAGCAACTGCCATACCGTATCCAGGTACTATAATTACAGAAGCAGCATTCTTCATTAAAAAAGCAGCATCTTCAGCGCTACTTTCTTTTGCAACTTTACCTTCGTGATTAGAAACAGATGCACTTGCAGAACTGTTCATACCTCCAAAGATAACATTGATTATGGAGCGATTCATAGCCTTGCACATAACATAACTCAATATGGCTCCACTAGCACCAACCAAAGCACCAACTATTATTAATAGGCCATTTGTAAGAGTAAAACCAATACCAGCTGCTGCCCACCCTGAATAAGAGTTAAGCATTGAAATGACTACTGGCATATCAGCTCCTCCTATAGGAATCACTAATAACACTCCAAGCAAGGAAGATATCAAAATCAATAAAAGAAAGGAAATTAAAGATTCTGTTTTACAAAAACTCACAGACAAAAAGATGATTATAACAGCAAGCAAAAAGTTCACAAAATGATGTCCTGTGAATCTAATAGGTTTTCCAGAAAGCAACCCCTGAAGTTTAGCAAAAGCAACTATAGAACCAGTAAAAGTAATAGCACCTATCGCAGCTCCGACCGATAACTCGATAAGATTTGATAATTTTAAAGAGCCAGCCGAACCTATGCCATATCCTTCAGGATCTATTAAAGCTCCCAAAGCGATGATAGTAGCAGCAAGACCAACTAGTGAATGGAATCCCGCAACAAGCTGAGGCATTGCTGTCATTTTAATTTTTAACGCCACTACACTTCCAATAGCAGCACCTAGAACTATAGCTAGAATAATTAAAAATTTATTCTGAATATTCGGATAATACATAGTAGCGATCACCGCTATAATCATTCCTATAATTCCTAAAAGATTTCCCTGTCTTGCATGCTTTGGCGAAGACAATCCTTTTAAGGTCATAATGAATAGAAAGACCGGTATTAAATAAATAAGCGATATATTAGTTGGAACCATATTATTTTTTCTTTTTAAACATTTCTAACATTCTTTGCGTAACAATAAACCCACCAAAGATATTAATTGAAGCAATCATGATCGCGAAAAAGCCAAGAAATTGTGAGATACCAAAACCTTCTGGACCAACAATTAATATAGCACCCACAATAACAATACCCGAGATTGCATTCGTTACAGATATAAGAGGCGTATGCAGAGCTGGAGTTACTTTCCATACAACATAGTAACCAACAAAACACGCTAGAAGAAATATAGTTAAAGAAAAAACGAATGGATCGATGCCAGTACTTACAACTGTATCTTGATGGGTTTGAGCAATAGTAGAAATTTTTTCAGATAACATAGCAGCCTTTTTACTTAAAAATTGAGCTTCTTTTGTGACGTTTCCTATTTGACTCATATTGAACCTATAACTTGATTTACTATATAACCTTCTTGTGTAATAGCAGAGGACTTTAAAATCTCATCCTCAAGATTCACTTTTATAGATTTTGAATCCTTATCAAAGAGCAACTTCACAAAATTCAAGATATTCTTTGCATACAAATTACTTGCATCAGCAGAAACTCGAGAAGCATAATTAGAGTAACCAATAATTTTGACATTATTGTATTCCACAACTTTATTTAATTCAGTCACTTCACAGTTACCACCATTAATAGCAGCAAGGTCTACAACAACAGAACCTATCTTCATATCGTCCACCATTGTTTTTGGAACCAATATCGGAGCTTTTCTGCCTGGTATTAAAGCAGTACAAATAACAATATCTGATTTTTTAATTTCTTGATGTATCAAGTCTGATTGCCTCTTCTTGTACTCTTCATCAGTCTCCTTTGCATAGCCACCTTTTGTCTCAAAATCTTGGTTACTAGCTACTTCGATAAACGTACCGCCCAAACTTTCAACTTGCTCTTTTGCTGCACTTCTTACGTCAAAAACGCTCACTATTGCACCTAATCTTCTTGCGGTAGCAATAGCCTGAAGCCCAGCCACTCCTGCCCCTAATATTAACACCCTAGTAGGCGTGATTGTTCCTGCAGCTGTGATCATCATAGGAAATATTTTAGAATATTCATAAGATGCCTCTATCACAGCTCTGTACCCAGCTAAGTTACTTTGTGAAGAAAGAACATCCATAGATTGTGCTCTTGTTATACGTGGCACAAATTCCATGCTAAAAGAATTAATTCCTTTTTTACAGTACTCTTTAAAAAGATCACGGTTTTCGAAAGGCGACAACATACCAATGACAATACTTCCTTTTTGCATACATGTAAGCTCAGTGTTTTTGCTATTCATTGGTGATGGCTGAACTTTAAGAACGATATCTGCATCACTTAATATTTCTAATGGAATTTTTGATATATTAGCCCCAGCTTTCTCAAAATCTTGATCAGAAAACCCTGCACCTATACCAGCGCTACTTTCTATAAAAACTTTAAACCCTAAATCAACATAAGACTTAACCGTAGCAGGGGATACAGCCACCCTACTCTCATTAACCGCTCTCTCTTTTAGGACTCCAATTTTCATGATTCTTTATAAAAAATTTTCTCAATTCTATATAGAAAAAAGATGTTTGCAAACATTTTTTCCAAGAAATAAAAACTACAGTTTGCTCATTGAATTGTTTTTTGCTATGTTACCTTACTTCTATGGGTGATTAGCTCAGTTGGTTAGAGCGCTACCTTGACATGGTAGAGGTCAGAAGTTCGAGTCTTCTATTACCCACCAGCCTACGCTCTTCGAGCTTCGGCTCGGCAAGCCATAGCGCAACGAAGGCTGGATTGACAAAACGAAGGGAGTTAGAGATAAGCGTCACGTCGTAGCACAATAGTGCGCAGGCGGACTGAAACAAGTGAGTATTTATGAAATACGTTTACATACTCCAAAGCGCTTTTGACTCTGAACGCTATTACACCGGCATTACAGATGATTTAGAAAAACGCATAAAAAAGCACAATACCGGCGAAGTTTCTCATACCTCTAAATTCAAACCCTGGAAGCTAAAAACCTACATTGCTTTTTCTGATGAAAAACAAGCTTTTGGATTTGAAGCATTCCTTAAATCTGGTTCAGGCAGGGCTTTTGTGAAGAAACGATTATAAGTCACTTCCCAAAGATCTTTTTTGCGAACTTATCGGCGACCTTGCTGTTCTTTTGAGAAATTGAAATATCTTCTCCACTATAATGAAAAAAACATCCACCATATTTCATTCCCATATATTCAGCTGTCTGCTTAAATATAGCCTCAAAGCCCTTTTTGCCTTCAGGATATACAGCATAAGATGTAACGATATAAAGATTTTTGCCACGCATTCGACGGCCTAAATCTTTTTTATGCGTTATAAAATCGCTCCATCTATCTATAAAGGTTTTCATTATGGCGCTCATGGTATACCAATAGATAGGAGTGGCAATAATGATTTGGTTATGCTTTACCATCTCTTCTGCTAATGATAAAAAATCGTCTCCTTGATTTTTATACTCATAATCGAAAGCTGAAATATCTATATCATTGAGATTTACTATCGGAACAACTTGGTCCTGCAAAACCATTTGTGTAGCTTCCCAGGTATTACCCCTTTTACGACTACTCCCAAAAATGACTATTGGACTAATTTTATCAAGCTTCGTTATCATAATATGTTGTAATAAATAAATTTTATTAATTAAAATATAGCATCTCTTCGAGCTTCGACTCGGCAAGCCACAGAGTTAGAGTGCGAATAATTTATAGAAACGGCTTTAACTTATCTAACAATTCATTCACGCTATCTTCTACTGTCTTCCCAGTTGTATCAATTGTTATATGTTTGCTCTCCCACACTTCGTAATCACGAATTTCTACTTTTTTCCAATCTGGCAATACATGACCTTTAATATCTGCTTTGCGTGTTTCAACACGATTTTTATGTTCTGACTTATCAGAACATACGATCTCTATTTCCACAAAATCGCTCTTTGAATTCTTTGCTACATCTACCCATGCTTTCCTTGTAATTTCAATTGAGTTTACAGAATCTGCAATAACAATTTGCCCAACATTCAGGTTATCTTTTGCTAAAGAGTAGCCAACAAGATAACCGGCATCAATAACTTCATCTACTTTCAGCATCGACTCTTTAATCGCCTGCTCAATACTATCAATGCGTACATGGACTGCCTTTAGATGCTTGGCAAGCTCTTTTGCTAATGTTGTTTTACCGCTTCCTGGCAACCCACCTAATATTACTAACATAAAACACCTCTTAGGAATTAGACTCTACTTATACCCTACACATGTGAGAATATCGTAGCTACATGTGATTTGCCCATTTCCATCAGAAAACATCTTTAAGTAATTTTTTGAGAATCCTTGTAACACATCTTTTCTTAAGTACCTAACCTTGCCTCCATTCATGCAATTTGACTCCCCCATATTCTTTATATCTGAAAGAACTTTGTATGGATCATGATAAAGGACGGTGATTGTATTTTTATCAACCACAATATCTTTAAATCCCGCCCTCTTCATTAGAGACGTAAGCATCTCAGCGCTTATAGTAGGAGATATATGAAAATTAATATTTTTATTTAAATCAGACTCTGTTTTTATCAACACTTCTTTGATTTCATATAAAGAATTCTCTCCAAAAAAACTTGCTATAAATAACCCGCGTTCTTTTAGAGTGTTTTTTATCTGGAATAACGTCCCAGGTAAATCATTCACCCAGTGGAGGTTTAAATTACTTATTACCAAATCAAAGGAGTTATCTAGAAACGGTATAAATTCTTCATCTACTTGAACTTTTATCCCTTTTATTTTTTGAAGCATTTTAAAAGAAATATCTGAATTCACAAAAGTCCTAAACTCTAAACCACACTTCTTCTGCAAAGATTGAATGGAAAATGTTCTAGATCCAATATTGAGAACGGTTTCATATTTCTGTTTATATATATTTGCTCTTTCGATGATATCTTGTAGCGAGTCTTGAAAAAGAAAGTCAGAATCTTTGATTGTGGTCACAGCCCTATCACGATGCATGCGAAGGATATTGCGATTAAAAATCTGATGCATTTTTCTGTTACCTAACAAAAACAAAATTCGATGAATCAGACATTTCTGAAATAAATTTATACCCATCAATATTAAATTTTTTCACCTTATCTAATCCTGTAATTTGATTTTGCACGATGTAATTTACCATTTTTCCACGAGCTTTTTTTGCAAATAAACCAATAACCTTATACTCATTGTTTTTTTTCTCTCTGAAAATCACATTTATTTTTTTACACTGCAGTTTGTTTGCGATCACGGCTTGGTAATATTCTTGAGATGCTAAGTTTAATAAAATATCGTCTGCTTTTATTCGATTATTTAAAAAAACTGTAATTTTATCTCCCCAAAATTCATATAAGTTTTTATTATTTCCCATATGTAACTTCGTTCCCATTTCCAGACGATATGGTTGTATCAGGTCTAGTGGAGATAACGCTCCATATAGCCCAGACAAAATAAATAGATGTTCCTGTAAGAAATTCAATTCATCGATATCATACTGATCAACTTCTATACCAGAGTAAACATCTCCTTTAAATGCAAAAATAGCAGGCTTAGAATTTTTTTTATTAAAATCGGATTCAAAAGACTTATATCTATTAAAATTTAGCTCTGCAATTTTATCACTAACGCTCATAAGATCCTTTAGCTCAGAAACACTTTTCTTTTTAAGTTCACATATAAGACTTTCAATCTCAGACATCATTATTGGTGCTTGGGATTGAACATTCTTATCAAGAGGTGAGAAATCTTGAGTTTTCGATGGAGATATAACTATAAACACAACCAAAATACCTTTATTCTTTAATGTTTAGGATAAAGATATTGCACTTACACTTCAATTATTTTATTATGTTTTGAACGCGAATTTTGGTGTAATAATGAAAAGCATTTATTTATTAAGACACACAGAAGCAGAAAAAAGATCTGATATAAAGGATTTTGAAAGGTCTTTAACAAAGAATGGCGAACTAGAAGTGCTAGACCTTAGTAAAAAATTGCTAAGTACAGACTTTAGCTTTGATAAAATTCTTTGCTCTTCTTCAGAGAGAACTGTGCAAACATGTTCCATTTTATTGGAAACTATTGGCTCAGATTTACCAATAACAAAAATAGACTCTCTATATAATCCGTTTATGGCAAATCTATTAGATGTAATTATAGCATTAGATAATACTCACAAAAATATACTTATAGTAAGCCACAACCCTACAATTACTGAGTTTGCAAATTATTTGTTAGGATATAAAAAACAGCAATTAAGTTTTGAGACTGCAAATATGGCAAAATTAAACCTATCGATAAATTCCTGGGAAGAGATTCATGAAGAATGCGCCGATACCTCATTCTTTTTATAATCAATGATACCAAATAACTACACTATTGCTTCTGATCCTCAATTGAATGTATGGGTTTCTGCCTCTGCTGGATCTGGGAAGACTAAAACTCTGATAGATAGATTTCTAAGACTTCTATTAAACAAAGTAAACCCAGAAAAAATACTCTGCGTAACCTTCACAAAAGTTGCAGCAGCAGAGATGTTGAATAGAATCAGAACTACTTTGGGAGAATGGTCAATTATAGAAGAAGAAAAACTTAAAGATGAACTTAAATACCTTACAAACATAGATCCTGATTTAAAAACAATAAAGATAGCAAGAAGCTTATTTAACTCATTTATCGAGAATCAAGACAAATTACAAATACACACAATCCATGCTTTTTGTCAAAAATTGATTATAAAATTTCCTATAGAAGCTGGAATAAAGATCAATTCAATTCTAGTAACAGATGATCAAAAACTAGCATTAATTGAAGAAGCAAAAAATACATTCTTAAATCAATACGAAAGTGAAATAAAAGAACCAAAATTTATTACCTATCTTCTAGAAAATATACATGAACACACATTAGATTCTTTAATAGAAAGAGCAATACACATAAGCAATGTATCAAATTTTTCTAAAGAACAAAGCCTATACTCTTCAAAAGCATCTGAAATACTTGGTATGTCTTCAGACAATGCAGAGGAAAAGGTAAAAAACGCAGAAGAAAGGCTCAGCGTAGAGATTCGTAAATCCCTAGACAGATTAATATCGTTCAGTTTAGAAAATGATATGGAAATTATATCTGCAAGTATTCGATTTCTTAAGAATCAAGAATTAAGTTTCGAATCAAGAATAAGTAGTTTAAAGAATACATTTCTTACAAAAGACTTTTCTCCACGCTCCGTGCTATTGCCAAAAAAAATAGCAATACTGCATGAAGATATTCTTGAGTCTCTAAAAATCATACAAACTTTGGTTTTTGAATATCATAACATAGAGATGTCTAAAAAAACATTTGAGCTCACTCAAGGTTTTTTAGGTCTCATATATTTATTCAACTCTTGCTATAGTAAAATAAAACAGAAATCAGGCTACATAGACTATAATGATTTAATCAACATATCTTTAAATTTACTAGAAGATGAATCCCTTACTAACTGGATTGAATCGAAGTTAAATTCAAAAATTTCTCATATCATGGTAGATGAAAGCCAAGATATAAATTTAAAACAATGGCAGATAATTCACACATGTTTAAAAGACTTTTTCTCAACTAATAAAGACAATCCAAATACTGTTTTTGTTGTAGGAGATAAAAAACAATCTATTTACAGCTTCCAAGGATCTTCTCCTGAGTTATTCTCAGGTATGAATCAATTTATAGAAAAAATTGCTAAAAACTTTGATATCACACTACATAATATAAACTTTTCAAAATCATTTAGATCGGATTCAATAGTTCTAAACTTTGTGGATAAATTATTCAAAACAATCTCAGATAAGAACCGAAATTATTTTTGCGAAGATAATTTAAAACATATATCTAATAAAAATTTTGAGCATGCCTCCGTAGAAATATGGCCACTTGTTGTAGATGCAGAAAATAAAAAAGATCAAGATTCATACGACTGGGATATATCAGAAGGATATAAAGAAAATTATAATCCTCCAAAAATCCTTGCAAATATGATAGCAAAAAAAATAGAAACGCTGCTAATAGAGGGAGAATTCAAGCCATCGGATTTCATGATATTAGTCAGAAAAAGAGATTCCCTAACAAACCACTTAATAAAGGCATTAAAAGAGCATAACTTACCAGTTAGTGGTATCGATAGATTGTTATTAAATGAGAATATTGCAATAAAAGATCTATTATCATTTATGAAATTTAAACTTTTACCGGAAGACGATTATAATTTGGGATGCCTTCTAAAATCACCAATTTTTTCTATAACAGAAGAAGAGTTATGTACTTTATGCCAAAGAGAAGAGCGATCTTTATGGAATAATTTAAAGCTGCTATCTGATAATTCTGAAAGTTTCAAAAAAATACACGATACACTCGAAGCTATATTAAACAATAAAACTATAAATACTCCATATTATTTTGCAGCTTACTGCCTTGACATATGCGGATACAGAACCAGCTTTTTATCCCGCCTAGGAATGCATATAGATGAAGTTTTAGATGAATTTATAAATGTGTGTTTAGAATTTGAAGAGACCAATGAGCCTTCATTGATATCTTTTATACACTGGTTTCAAAGCGCAAAAGTTGAGATCAAAAAAGAAATAAACCATGAATCTGAAGAAATTAAAATAATGACAATTCATGCATCAAAAGGCCTGCAAGCAAAATTCATAATTCTTCCTGACACTACAACAGTCCCAAGAAATAAAGGCAGTATCGTCTTTGACCAATTAAACAATGTTGTTTTATATAATGTATCCGAAAATCATTCATATAAATATCAAGAAATTATCGAAAATACTAAGTTACAAACTCTACAAGAATATTACAGATTACTCTATGTTGGCCTTACAAGAGCCTCTCAGCACATACTAATCTGTGGGCATAGTAGATCAAAAATGATACCAGAGTTATGTTGGTATGAAATCATAAGAAACACCTTAAAAGAACTTGGTCAAGAAATCGATTCTGTAGAATTACACGGATATCAAAATATTGCAAATCAAGCTGTCTGTGGGGATGAGGATTTATATTTTCTCTCAGACTCCATGCTGTCTTATAAAGTCGAAAAAGGATCTTCTGAAAAAAAATCACATATAAAGCAAAAAACACATGAGAATTTTGATAGGCCAAAATTTTTATCAGAAAAGTACGTAATACAGGATTCATATCATAAAATATCTCCATCTACTCAGGTAAGAGAAAAAGACGAAAATATTAACAATGCTCTTGCACTTGGCACACTAATACATAAAGCATTAGAGTGTTTTGTCGCATTAAAAAGGACAATACAAACTAATGAAGTACGAAATTTCATCAATGCATATAAAGATAAAACGATGGCAGATATAGAATCTGAGCAAATAGACAACATTTGCACACTCATAAATAACTTTATATTGCCAATTACATCTGTAAATCAGGTATATACAGAATTAAAAATTCAGAAAAATTACAAAGTAGAAAACAAGAATTATATACTGTCTGGATCTATAGATTTGCTAGTATTGGAAGATAAAAAAATTCATATCATCGATTATAAAACTGACAAGCAAGTACCTAAAACTTCATATGAGATTGATGATAAATATATAAAGCAATTGGCTTTATATAAGAAAGTTCTTTTAGAAAGATACCCTACTCATGATGTTCTATGCTATTTAGCATGGACTACGGAGCCTAGTTTAATTAAAATTGATTCTAACCAATTAAAAAAATGGTTGAATTTAGCTTTTTAAATATTAAAAATTCAAAATTGATTTAATAAAAGGAATAGAAATATTCTTTTGTGCTTCAAGCGATGCTTTATCTAATTTTTCTACTGATTCCAAAATATCTTTATAGCTAAAATTGACTCTAGCAACCAAATACTTAATAACCGCAGAGCTAACCGAAATTTGCTTGTCAGAAAAATACTTAAGTAAAATCTGCTCTATCATTTCCTCATCTGGTCTTTTTATTTCTATCGAAAATACACTATTCAGTCTTGATCTTAAATCCGGTAGATTAAATGGAATTCTTGAAATCACAATGTCTGCAGTTAGCATTAAATTTTTCTTAGAGTGGATGATATGTTCAAAGAAATTAAACAAATCAACTTCATGTCCTACCAAAGTCTGGACATCTTCTATTACATAGCTACTACAAGAAGAGTCTACATAAGTTTTGTCTGCTAAAGATTCCTTAGTAAGATTTATCGCATTGCTCTTTCTAGACCATATGCGTGCAAGGTGCGATTTACCTGATAATTTTTCTCCATAAATGCATGTGATATTACTATAAACTCCATCACCCCAATGTGGCCATCTCTCTATCCAGTCCAAAGCATGAGCATTAGAACTAGTCACGATATAGTCTTCATCATCAAATGATTCGATCCTACCAAAATTTAATAGATACTGGGTCAAGGTTGTTCTCTTATATAACTACTAAATCGGATTTTTATATAATGGACTATTATAGTATTTCTCTATAATGAATTTAATCAATACAGTTATGGTCGCACCAACTGGCACTGCGAATAAGACGCCAATAAAGCCAAACAAATTTGCACCTAAAAGAACAAAAAACATTATCCACACAGGATTCACGCCTATTTTATTTCCTATTAATCGTGGAGCAATAACGCTCTCTATAATATTCCCTATAATAAAAACCCCTACTACTAATAAAAACCCTTCCCAACTTTGAAACTGCAATATTGCTACGATACTTGCTAAAACAAACCCTCCAAGCAAACCAAGGAATGGAACGAATGAAAGTATTCCAGTAGTAATTCCTATAAAAAGCCCAAAATTAAGACCTACTAAAGATAAAGCGATTCCATAATAAATAGCCAATATCAAGCAAACATTAAGTTGGCCTCTAATAAAAGAAGAGATTGCATTGTTAATATCAACTACTAATCTATGGAATGAATTTTTTCTATCAATAGGTACTAGCCTTTCTACGCCTTCACTAATATTTTTCCAATCTCTGATAAAGTAAAAAGTCATCATAGGTATCAATACGATCATTATTACAGCACTGACGAACACGAACCCTGATTTCCATATCCCCTCAACAAACATCCCTATGCTTTTTGAAGTCTCAACAAATACATTGTTTATTATATTATTAAATACATCTTTATAAGCAATATCTATATGTGACAAGAAAGGATTTAAAATATGCTGTTCAAAATAATCTTTATGCTTAGGCAAGAATTTGATGAAGTTCGATATTTGATCGTAAATTACAGGAATTAATACTACCCAAATAGCAATAAAGATTATTCCTATAAAAAATACCAATATAAATGATACAACACCACGATTCATATTTAATTTAGATTCCATCTTGTTAGCAAGAGGAGAAATAAAATATGCTAGTATCAGTGAAGTTGCAAATGGCATCAGGACATTGCTCGAGATATAGACAAAACCACATAATAAAGATATTATAATCGTCCAAATTAGTGTTTTGTTCATGCTTCCTGCTAAAATAATACCCGCTTAGAATACTAACTTTGTTTTGACAGATAATCAAATAATTTTAAAATGATCTTTGATAAATTTAAAAAAGAAATATTAAAATTCTCTATTCCAGATAGTGAACAAACAATTGCTATAAGCCTATCTGGCGGGTCGGATTCTCTTGCTCTAATGCTGTTATTAAAGGAATACTGCAAAAATTCTAAAACAAATCTAATAGCTTTAACTGTGAATCACAAACTACGTGAAGAGTCTACGGTGGAAGCAAAGAAAGTTTCTGAAATCTCAAAAACATTAGGCATTCCTCATAAAATACTAGATTGGAATCATGATTCCGTAGAATCTAATATTCAACATAAAGCTAGAACAGCAAGGCTAGAGTTGCTAACCACATACTGCAAAGACAATAAAATAAACTACTTATTTACAGGTCATACTAAAGACGACGTAGCAGAAACCTTTTTAATGAATATGTTTAGAGGTAGTGGAGTCTATGGGTTGTCTTCCATACCAAATCTCACAAAGTATAATAATATAAATTTAGTAAGGCCATTATTGAATTTCCAAAAAGATGAATTAAAAAACTACTTAACAACTGAAAATATCATTTGGATCGAAGACCCTTCTAATAAGAAGGAAAATTTTTTAAGAACAAAAGTACGGAATTTAATAAAATCTCAAGAGATTCAAAAGATTATTCCAGAATACGATCAACTCATAGACAGACTAGCTCTTAACGCAAAAAATTTAGCAAGAGCAAGAACAGAGTTGGAGTCTATCTGCGATGTTAAGATAAAAGAAATAGTAACTTTACACGAAGAAGGTTACATCACAATAAAACATAATGAATTCTTAAAGCTAAATAAAGAAATTGGATTCAAAATACTTTCCTCATGTCTAATTACGGTTTCTGGTAATCAAACATATAAACCAAGGCTCTCGTCATTAGAAAGCCTATATGAATCGTTATGTACTCAGAAAAGTAGAAAAACTCTTTGTGGCTGTGAGATCCTGATAAAGAAAGATAATATATTTATTTATCGAGAATTAGGGAAAATGCCAATTTCATTAAAACAAACCTCACCCACCTCTTGGATATGGGACAATAGATTTGAAATTAATGCTAAGAATTCTAACTCTATTAGCAAAATAGATAAACTAAATTATGAAGACTTAAAACATTTGGATAATAAAAAATTAGATAAAATACCAAAAAGGATCTGGAAATCTTTGCCATTAATAACTGCATATGATACTAAAGTTTATGTTCCTTTTTTGAATAGTAGCGATACTGAAGAATTTAGTATAGAATTTAAACCGCTTGTATCTCTTGAAAGGACTAATTTCTTTTTTTAAGAATATCGCTTTAATTATGATTTTGTTTCGAGGAAAAATATGAATATGAGAAAAAGTTTACTATTATGGGTTATCATTACGGTGATATTAGTAATTTTATTCGACGTTTTCAGTGGAAATAACGGCGGATCTAACAATAACATCTCCTTTTCCGAGTTCCTCAATAAAGTTGACTCAAAAGAAATATCCAATGTAGTTATCCAAGGCAGAACGCTAGAAGGAAGCCTTTCTAGCGGACAAAAATTCTTCACATATATGCCTGATTATCCTAATTTAGTTGATAGATTAAGCTCTGCAGGAGTTTCAATAAATGTGATGCCAACTGATACAAAAATGGGTTCACTATTTGGAATATTAATTTCTTGGTTCCCAATGCTATTGCTAGTAGGAGTATACCTCTTCTTCATGAAGCAAATGAATACTGGAGCAGGGAAAGCAATGGGCTTCGGTAAATCACGAGCAAAACTTACTGGACATGCAAACACAAAAATCACTTTTGCAGATGTCGCTGGAATAGATGAAGCAAAAGAAGAGCTTATGGAGATAGTGGACTTCTTAAAGAATCCAACAAAATTCCAAGCACTTGGTGGTAAAATACCAAGAGGATGTCTATTAATAGGATCCCCAGGAACTGGTAAAACATTAATAGCAAAGGCAGTGGCTGGTGAAGCGCATGTTCCATTTTTTAGTATTTCGGGTTCTGATTTCGTTGAGATGTTTGTTGGTGTTGGTGCGAGCCGAGTCAGAGATATGTTTGAACAAGGTAAAAAAAGCGCTCCTTGTATTATATTTATAGATGAGATAGATGCAGTTGGTAGACACCGTGGAATAGGACTTGGAGGCGGTAATGATGAAAGAGAACAAACGCTAAACCAGCTTTTAGTTGAAATGGATGGTTTCGAACAAAATGATGCTGTAATAATAATTGCAGCAACAAATAGACCTGACGTACTTGACCCAGCATTATTGAGACCAGGTAGGTTTGATAGACAAGTACATGTCCCTAGTCCTGACATAAAAGGCAGAGAGCAAATATTAAACGTGCACCTGAAAAAAGTAGTGATCGCACCAGATATTAATGTAAGAGATATTGCAAGAGGAACGCCTGGCTTTACAGGAGCCGACTTAGCAAACCTCGTAAACGAAGCAGCGCTTTTAGCAGCTAGACTTAACAAAAAAATAGTAACGATTCATGACTTAGAAGAAGCAAGAGATAAAGTCATGATGGGCCCTCAAAGAAAATCCATGATCATGAGCGATGCTGAGAAGAAGCTTACAGCTTATCACGAAGGAGGTCATGCATTGGTAACTTTACACTCTCCAGCGTCAGACCCTATACATAAAGCTACAATCCTTCCACGTGGTAGAGCTTTGGGTCTTGTAATGCGCCTTCCTACATCTGATCAATTTTCTATTACTAGAGATAAATTGAAAGCAGATATAGCAGTTGGAATGGGAGGAAGAGTTGCTGAAGAAATGATATTTGGATACGGAAATGTCACTAGCGGCGCAAGCTCAGATATCAAACAAGCTACAAGAATTGCTAGAGCCATGGTTCGTGAATGGGGAATGAGCGACTTAGTGGGTCCTATACATTATGGCGGTGACTCTCAGGATTCTTACGCGCCTTCTGCTCAAAAATTTTATTCTGTAAATACAGAAGACAAGATAGACTTGGAAGTAAAGAAGCTTGTTCAAGAAGGATATGATATAGCAAAACATATACTAAAAAAACATGAAGCTCAGCTTCACAGAATTGCAAAAACTCTTTTAGAAAAAGAAACTTTAACTGGTGATGAACTAAAAGAATTAGCTTTTGGAAAAAAGGTAAAAGAGAAAGCTGCTAAAGAATTACCAAAGTTAAAAATCAAAGAGCCAAAAGATAAAAAAACCAAAACTGTTAAAGTAACTAAAAAAGATAAAAAATAATGACCAAGGCATCTTTTTTTGGCACTGACGGTATAAGAGGAATTTCCAATAAGGGAAATATAACAGCAGAAGTAGCGCTTAAACTTGGTGTTGCAACTGGAACTATTTTTAGAAACGGAAATCATCGTCATTTAGTAGTTATAGGAAAAGACACAAGGCTATCCGGTTATTTGTTA